>CAACVD010001448.1_pt1 | contig 11377 bp, 12 predicted proteins | sample 2381771 | NCBI WGS metagenome assembly CAACVD01 (sample SAMEA5211965, study PRJEB30684) | marine metagenome | biome: Marine; feature: Epipelagic; material: Water | collected 2015-10-15 | depth 15 m | reverse complement strand
TGTTGCACTACACACAAGAGAACACGACCAACGAACCACGGATCAGTATATCTGCGGACGTATTATTAACAATGAAGACTGGAGTAAAATCAGAACACTGTTTACCTAGTCCAGAAACATGGAGTAAAGTATGTTAAAAGGAGATCTTAAAGATCATAATATAAAATTATATTTAGGTATGCCAATGTACGGAGGTATGTTAGGCGAGAACACATTGCATGGTGTTTTAGGATTACAAGCATGGACACAACAAGAAGGTGTAGGTTTAAAGCTACAAACAATGGGCAATGAGTCTTTAGTGTCAAGAGCTCGTAACACAATTGTTTCTTTGTTTTTAGATGACCAAGATTATGTTGGATCGCACTTATTATTTGTTGACGCAGATATAGGATTTGTGCCAGAGAATATTGAACGATTGATTAGAGCAAACAAAGATATAGCTTGTGGTATATACCCACGTAAATGCATACATTGGAATCAAGTCATTGATGCGGTAAAAAATAATCCAAAGATAACAGAGGAAGAAGTGTCTTACAAAGCACTTGGTTACAATCTCAACTTTAGCGACCCCCAGAACATTAGACTTATTGGTGGATTTTGTGAGGTTATGGAAGCAGCGACTGGGATGATGTTAATTAAAAGAGATGTATTTAAGAAGATGCAAGAAGCATATCCAGAGCGTAAGTATAAGTCCGATCAAATAGTCAACGGTGGTCGTTTTAAATCAGAGAACTGTTATGATTTATTTGGTGTAGGTAAGATTGACTGGGATGAAGAAGAACGATATTTAAGTGAAGACTATTATTTTAGTAGATTATGGTCTAAGATAGGTGGTAAAATATGGGCAGATGTGGCTGCACCCTTAGTGCATCAAGGTAATATGCACTTCAAAGGCCACGTAGGAACAATATTTAGTATACGCAATGACACTGACAAAGCTACAACTCAAACCGGGGATTCAAAAACAGACAAGTGACCTAGGAGCATCTGGAGGTTATGTTGACTGTGATAATGTACGATTTAGGTACGGTTTACCAGAAAAGATAGGTGGCTGGGAAAAGACCACTACCAATACTCTTATAGGTGTTGTCAGAGACGCACACCATTGGGTAGCTTTAGATGGCACAAGATTAGCCGCTCTTGGCACAGATAAAAAATTATACATATATGCTAATGATGTTCTATATGACATTACACCTACAAGACAGGCTAACAGTGCTGTCAGTAGTATATTCACTACTACAAACGGATCACCGAATGTAACAGTCAATGTCAATGGACACGGAGCGATACCTGGTGACATAGTAACCTTTTCTGGCACTACAAGTTTATCAGGCACAAGTTTTAGTGCTGCAAATTTTGACAGAAGTTTTGAAGTACAATCAGTATCAGGCACGAATGCTTTTGTTATACAGCAGGATGCAAATGAAAGCACAGGATCTGTGACGACTGGCACAGCCACAGCAACGTTTGATATTAACTCAGCACCCGCATCATCAACTTTTGGTTATGGTTGGGGTACATCAACATGGAATACAGAGGCTTGGAACACTGCAAGATCTTCTTCTTCTGTAACATTGAATGGTCGTGATTGGTCTATAGATAACTTTGGCGAGCTAATGATAGCAACCGCATTAGACGGATCTACCTTTCAATGGTCTCCTACCTCAGACGGGTTGGCAGGTAAAGCAAGTGCAGTAACAAATGCTCCAACAGCTAGTAAGTTTTCTTTGGTGTCAACACCAGACAGACACTTAATATTATTTGGCACAGAAAAAACAATTGGCTCAGGAGGATCACAAGACCCTTTACTACTAAGATTCTCATCACAAGAAGATATAAACACTTATGAACCACGGGCCACGAACACAGCAGGATCACTGCGTATACAAGACGGTTCTACAATTGTTGGTGCAGACAAAGCACGTGGTCAAATATTAGTTTGGACAGACACCTCGCTTCACGGACTACAGTTCATCGGTCCACCATTTACTTTTGGATTAACACAATTAGGTCGTAACTGTGGACTGCTTGGTCAACACGCAGGGGTTGTAGTGAGAGATGTATCTTATTGGATGGGGCAGAATGCGTTCTTTGTATTTGATGGTACAGTTAAAAAATTACCTTGCACTGTTGATGATTTTGTTTTTGAGAATATCGATTTAACACAAACAGATCAAATTTTTGCTGGTGTTAACACAGAGTTTGCAGAGATTATTTGGTTTTATGTCACTAACCCTGACAATATAACAAGTCCACAAATAAACAAATGTGTTGTTTATAATTACTTAGAACAGTCATGGGCAGTTGGTACATTGAGTAGAACAAGTTGGGTAGACAGAGGTGTGTTCTCGAACCCTCTTGCCACAGAATACAAAACAGATACTACAGCCAACGCTACACCTACAGTTATAGGTTTATCTAATGGTGTATCTAAATATTATAGACACGAGTTTGGAACTGACGATGAAGGCACAGCAATGCAATCATTTATACAGTCAGGAGATTTTAATATTGATGAAGGTGGTGAACAATTGATGAGGATTGCAAGGTTCATACCAGACTTCAGAGATCAGACAGGTAATGTTAGTGTCACTTTTAGTTTTAAAAATTACCCATACGGTAATGTTTTAAGTCAAACAGCAACGACTGTACAAACCACAGACATTAAAAAAGACTTTAGAGGTAGAGGTAGACAAGCTAACTTTAAAGTAGAAAGCAATGTTGCTGGCGGTAATTTTAAAATGGGCACCTTTACAATAGATGCTTATCCTGATGGAGGTAGATAATGGCAAAAATAGCACAAACAAGATTTCCTGATCCACCAGACAATTATGATGCAAGATCTTTTGCTGAGCTAATTAGACAATTGGAGCAGATAATACTGCAACTAAACTTTTCATATCAACAAGACAATGCAGATGAGCAAACGAGAAGGGCGTTTTTCTTTGGATAATGGCAGACGTATTTAAAAGATTTATATCAAACGTTACTACGACTAATCTGACGACAGTATTTACTGTGCCGCAAGCTGATGTATCAGCTTCACCCCCCGTGCCTGTATCTACGTTTGTAGTCAAAAGCTTATCAGTGCACAATTATCACGCTTCTGATACAGTGACAGTCAGTATTACACACAACAATGGTACAGCCGACTTTGAGATAGATGAGGTAGATGTAAGTGCCACAGACACTACAACAAGACAAGACGTGAAGGTATTTGAAGCAGGAGACTCGTTAAAAGTCACAGCCAACGCCGCAAGTAAGGCGATGGTCACAGTATCACTGCTTGAAATTAAACAACAACAATAGTACAAATAGAGGTTAAGATGAGCACAATAACAGAGGAACCAAAGATAATCGGATACAAAGACATCAATGGCCAACAAGTACCTATATACAGTTGCAAAACAGAGACAGTGCTCACTCATAAGAAGACTGGAGCTAATTATGACTCAGAAGAGGCAGCTTCTGCAGATGTTGCCGATCCTAGCACAGATACTACAGAAGAAGATATTCAAAGAGATGTAACAATTTTTGCACCTAGACTTGGTATGGGTGCTACAAATAAAGAAGAATAAAATGTTAAAAAATATATTTAAAAGCGCCAAAAAACTTTTAAAAAGTCCAATAGGACAGATTGGAATAGGTTTATTAGCTCCTGGTTTTGGATTAAATCCCGCTGTAGCATCGGGTATTGCAGGTTTATTAGGTGGAGACAAGCCAGCAAACGTAGCTAGGAATCTTGGCATCACCGCCTTACTTGGTGGCGCTACTGCAGGCCCAAGTAAAACATTTACTGAGGGTGTAATGGACACTTTTAAAACTCCAAACATAGCTAACGCTACTGGACCATTATCAAATCAACCTGGTGGCACAGGTGGTGGTATTTTTGATTTACTTAAAAAAGGTGGTGGTAATATTTTAGATGCAATTATTGAAAACCCTATTAAAGCAGCAGAGCTAGGTTTACTAGCTACCGCTTTAATTGATGGTCAAAACGATCCTAGATTACAAGACGTAGATGCAAGAGCTGTTCAGGGTTTAGATTTTGGTAATTTTCAAAAAGGTATGGACGAGGCTAGATTTCAAGCAAAGGGTGGCATAGCTGGTTATGAAGCTGGTGGAGAGAAGATGACTAGCATTGGTCTAAATGGTAATACAGGTGAGCCAAGTGGCTTAGTCACCGGACCAGGGACCGGTAAGAGTGACTCGATAAGATTTGTAAGTAGTGAAGCTAAAGTTCCCACAGATATTTCTAATGGTGAGTTTATAATTACAAAAGAAGCAACAGATAAAATAGGGCCAGAAAACCTGTATGCATTACAGACTGCTTTTGATAAAGACGCAGAAACATTTGAAGAGGGCCAAGAGAGGATGGCGATGGTATAATGGCAACACTAGAGGAACTTAGAAATCAATATTACGCAAGTCTTTTAAAAAGTGGACAGGATCTTATCACTAATCTTCCGCCCTTACCCAAAGAGACTGTTCAAGGAATATCCGGTGCAGAACAACAAGCTGTAGATTTAGCAAGATCCGGAGTAGCAAATAGACCTGATTTTTTAAATATGGGCGTGGGCTCTTTAGGTCAAGCAAGTTTGACAGCTGGAAATGCGGCAGCGCAGGCTCAAGCATCTACAGGACAATTTGATCCTAGCTCAACACAAGCTTTTATGAATCCTTTTCAACAAAACGTTATTGATGAGTATACAAAAGAAATGCGTCGACAGTTTGATATATCTCAATCTGGAAGAGACGCACAAGCAACAAAAAGTGGAGCATTTGGTGGATCTAGACAAGGAGTTTTAGATGCAGAAGCAGCAACAGGTTTTCAAAGACAATTAGGTCAAGGCGTAGCAGGATTATTATCGAGTGGATTCCAACAAGCACAAAGAGGTGCACAACAAGCTTTTGAAAATCAACAAAGAAGAGGTCAATTAGCAGCACAAAATTTAGCAAACGTAGGTCGAACACAAACAGGTATTGGACAAGTATTTGGTCAGTTTGATCCTATAGCATCAGGTGTTTTGGAGAGAGATACATCTACATTAGCTCGTATCGGAGCTACAGAAAGAGGTATAGGACAGTCTGAAAGAGCAGCGGAGTTTGCAAACTTAATGAGATCTTATAATCAACCATTTACAGCAATGAATTTTCAATCTGGCATTTTAGGTGGCTTTCCAACTTATGCTGAAAGTCAACAAGCACAGTTATATAATCCATTATTTACAGGTATTAACACATTATTTGGACAAGGGTAGTCAATGAGTGAATCAGGATTTGACGTACTAAAAGGTTTTCAACCAGAAGGGGGTTCTATTACATATGAGCCATATAAACCTATTGTTCCACAAAACACACCTATTGAGTATCAACAAGAAAGAGCTGAAAAAGATCAAATCTCTATAGATCAAGCGGCTAGAATACAGCAAGATACAAATTTATTTAATTACTATGCTAATCAATATGCAGGACAGATGTTACCTGTTATTGATGCTGCAAACCTAAACATGGCTAATTATGCAGAAATGTTAGGGTTAGGAAAAAGATACAGTCCTGATGATTTCAAAAAAATTATAGAAGAATCTATAGGTCCAATAGAAGAGGACTCTAAAGGTAGACAATTAACAAGATTTATAACTGATGCTTTTAATGCAAGAACACCTTACAAAGGAGTTGCAGGTGCTCTAGATATTTATTTACAAACAACAGGTAAAAGAATGGAAAGAGAAGATCAAATAAAAGCAGCAAAATTAGAGAGAAGATTAATGATCGGTGAGCTAGCAGCTAAACAAGCAGCCGATGCTAATGAAAATATTAAAGCTGTAGAAGCAGATTTTTACTTAAAGAAAATGGGCTATGATAATACAAATGCAGAAAAATATTTAGGCTTTACCTCAGATATTCTCAAAAAAATAGCTCAAACAAATTTAGACATGGAAGAAGAAAAACTTAAAGCAAGTATGCACTTTTTAAAAAATCCGCAACAGCCAGTGCAAGTGGCATATGTTGGACCAGATGGTAAAACAGTAGGACCTATAGCTGCCATGCCCATACTTTCAGAGACAGGCATACAATATAGATTAGGTAGAGTAGATGGAGAGGGTAATCAAATTTTTGATGTAAAGATACCCGCAGATGAGCAAGGTAGATTAAATTTATTTTTTCCAAGTAAAACAGGCGCAGCAGAGGACGTTGGGAACTTTAAAAATTTACAACTATCAGCGGCAAAAGTTGCAGAAGGTTCATCAAACTTATTTACTCTACAAAATCAATATAATGATGTAGTCAGTATTTTAGATGTTGCAAAGCAAGACCCATCTAAAGTTGGTATTTCTGGATCAATTAAAAAAGCTATACAAGAAGTAGGGGCCACTACAGAAGCTGTGCTTAATTTATTAGGTAATGATGCGGGTATTGGAGGAGCTTACGGAACAGGTCTAGTTGATGAGGGACAAATGTTATTTTCTTTTGACCAAGCAAATCCTGGTGCAATACCTACCGGTGGTACAGTTGATACATCAATAAAAGATGACATCATACTTAGCGATGTTCCTACAACAGTCGGTGGTTTGAAAGTACCATTTAAAAAACAAACGAAAGTTGTTCAAGCCTCTCTAAATGATATTGTTCAAACATCATGGTGGGAAGGGCAAGGGTATGATCCGACATACGCACAAAATAAAGTGAAAGAAATATTTATTATTTATGGTCTTGCTAGAGCTTTAAAATCTACAGGTCGTTTAAATGTGGATGATATCCAAAGAGCATCTGAAGCTGTATCTATCTATGGATTACAATCACCACAACAAGCTATTGCTAAATTAGAACAGGTTGCACTTAAATTGTCTGACGCACAAAAAGCTATTATTAGATCTACACCTGAGGTTCTCGGCACAACACCTGAGGTCAATGAAGTAATTATACCTTTACTTGAAAGATTGAATCTACCAATTGAACCTTATAGACAATATTTTATGGAACCCACCGCTAGTGGTGCTGTCACTGCAACACAACCTGAGGGAACATTTCCAACTACAATTAACGAAGCCGTAGAGCAAAGCACTACAGCCGCACCTGAGGGATCAACATCATTAAAAGTGGAGGACTTGTTTAGTACATTATAATGGCACCTTTAAAAGCACAAAATTACATCACTCTTATGGAGGGCACGGAGAATCAAAAAAGTTTTTATTTGCAAAATCCAAGTCAACCAACACAAGATGACATTGATAAAATCAAAAAAGCTTATGGTATTGATCCTAATACAACCTTTGATCAGACAAGAGATTTATTAAATAAAATAGAAGCTGGTGAAATTAAATCGCCTCTTGCTAATCTACCGGAGGGACCTGCAGCATTTGGTGAGTTGTATGAAAGAGCAGCAGATGTAGCAGAACGAGCTGAATTAATAAAAGATCCGCTGCAATATTACGGTAATACTTTTCTACCGATTGATGGACTTATATCAGAGCCCTCCTTTAGTGCTTCAGGTGGATTTTTGGGTGTAGCAGCAGCACAATCTGCAAAATTTGCAGGGACAAGGAATCCTTTTGCCGTTTTAAGCCCTGCTGAATTTTTAGTAGCAGAGGCCGCTGGGTCAGACTTAGGTACAAAAACATATCGTTTAGGTAATAATATCATAAGATCTTTAATGGATTTACCAGAAGAAGATTTATCTAGTCAAATGAGTCAAGCTTTGTATGACACAGCTCTAAATACTATGTTTACAGGTGGTGCCATGACTATGGCTCCTATATTTAATGCAGGTAAAGCCACGATAGGTAAATATATTTTTGGTGTGTCACCTGATAAAGCTAATTTAGAAAAGATCGCACAGATATCAGAGACTTACGGTATGCCTATGGGTTTGATTCAAGCATCAAACATGCCTTTCTGGAAAGGATATAGTAAAGTTATTGGTGTGTTTCCATGGATCGGTAGTGCATTTAAAAAACAAGCACAAGCCGTGGACGAAGGATCAAGACAGTATTTAAGTGGACTTGCTAATGGCATGGCACCAATGCAAACCATGACAATGTTAGGTGCAGACTTTCAAAAAATTATGGGTAAAAACTATGAGGCAGTAAGAAACGCTCAACAATACATGTACGAAAACTTTGAAGAATACGCAAAAAAATTAAAAGGCAAAAAGGTAATTAATATATCTGGATTTAAAGATGTAGCTAAAGATACGGCAGCACAATTTAAAGAAGCCATACCGGGTATGCAGGGTTATGGTGAATTTAGGTTTCCAGGTGATGGCACTAAAAGAGCTTTCGGTACCTTCTATGAAACTATGAGTAAATTAGATGAGAATATTACCTTAGAACAAGCTGTAACCATGAGACAAATGTTTAATGATTTTATTACAAATTTTAAAACAGAATTTAAAGGTAAGATACCAAAAGAAGAGGCACAAGCTATTGGTAACCTAGCTGCAAGGTTAGAGTATGATATTTTAAATTTAAAGAATATAGACAATGCAGTCGATGAAACTGTATTTAATACTGCTTTAGCAAAACTTGCTGCAGCCAATGAGTATTTTGCACATACGATGCCAACTTTTGAAGGCGGTGTCGCTTCTAATATGAAGCAAGTCAATGCAAATATATTTGGCCCCGGTCCTGATGTAGAAAGAGGACTGATGTATACTGATGAAATGTTTCAGATTATCTTTGGTAGAGCTAAACAAAGTAATGATGCGATGAAGCATTTGATTGAGTTATCTCAAACAACGCCAGATCAAATACGTGCATACAAAAAAGCAGGTAACGTAGAAGGCAAGGTAGTAGATCTTGACGTGTTGGTCAAAGATATGGACATAAACTCACCTACTTATGGCACTATGGTAAAGAAAAATGTACCAATCATAAGTGCCGCTCCAGACGCTGGTAGAAAAAAGATTGTAAGAAGTTTATTTGACGATGCAATTAAAGCATCCATAGAGGGCTTACCACCTGGTGTAAGTGCAACACAGTTTATTAATTTAAAAGATGTGGCTCCTGAAGTTATTAGAGCTAAAGGTTTAAAAAAGGCTGCACCAGAATTATTAGAATTTAGTGATGTTAGATTTAACCCTTCCAATTTTGCAAAGTCATTAGGTTTAGATACACAACAAGGACAAGAAATATTAGCCACTGCATTAGAGGGCACAGGTGTATCTGTAAAGGGTGTGCAAAGATTTTTAGATGCCGTCAGTCAAGCAAAGAGTTTCGAAATTAATGACTCCTCTACATTCTTACAAAGACGATTAACATTGACTGGATTAAAGGGACTGATGTTATTTGGTGCTGGCACGGGTGCTGCATCAACAGTCAGTGGACCATTTAGTCCTGTGTTAACAGCATTAGTTTTAAAATATGGATCTAGTATTTTATCTAACCCTAAATATTTAAAAACATTTACAGAGCTTTATGAGAACATGGCAAAGAATCCTGGTGATTTAAATAAAGCTTTAACAGTATCAAGACGTAATGACATATTGGAATGGGCTTCTACTGTGTTACCAACAGATGCTGAGGTAGAAAGAGAAGAGTTTATAAATAGTATTGATGAATCTATATTTAGTTTAATGCAAAAAGGTCAAACTAAAATAGAATCACAAAACGCTAGAGAACAACAATTAAACATGATGTCAGGTAATATAAATAAAGCACAACAAAGAGTTACAGGTGAGTTAATGAATAGAATTAATCAAACTCAACAACCTATTAGTTTTGAAGACACAGGACCTTTGTTTGAACCAGCTGGTGGTGGTGCTCCCATGTCACCGCAAGTTAGAAATCAATTAGCTTTTGGCTCAGTCGATGATGCTATTGCTGCACAAGGAGGTATTGGCGGGTTATGAGCACAGCTTTACAATTCACTTCTATCTTCGATCCTGCTAACCCACCACAAAAATTATCTAACGGTGGTATGGGTATGAATACTACACCTGTTGCTGCAAGCAAAGCATTAGAGGCCAGAGGTATCAAAACACAAGCTATAAAAAATTTAGAAACACCACCCCCTGTATCTGTCTCTGATACTGGGACTAATACATTACCAGGACCTAGGTTCATGGAAAAGTTTGAAGGATTAAATGAACGACAAAAAATGGAAATGGATAAATTTTTTAATGAGTTACAAGAACTAGAAGATCGAGAGAGAAAACAATTAGAGAGAGATTTTAGAGATGATGTAATTAGAGAAAATTTACGAGAGATGTACAATCAACAATTCGGAGAGAGACTACAAGCAAACGCCATGAGCCCAGATATGAATATGATTATGAATGCTCAAAACAACATGGGTGGTATCATGTCAGCACCTATGAAGCAAGAAACAGGTCTTGCCTCTTTAGCTAACAAAAACTATATTGATATAGTATGATTGAAATAACAGATAGCCTTCGTGACCAGGTACGTCACCATGAAGGGGTACGCACTACTATGTACCTAGACACATTAGGTAAGGCCACTATTGCTATAGGCCACCTTATACTTCCGCATGAAAGAGAAAGATATGCAGAAGGCGTAGAGATTACTATGGAAGAGGTAGAAGAACTCTTCGATATAGACTTAAACAGAGCAGCAGCGGGAGCTGATGAGCTGATAGCTGAGAAGATTGGACACGATCTACCTCAGGTTATAGGTGAAGTCTTGGTAAACATGTGCTTTCAGCTGGGAAAAAATGGTGTCTCTAAGTTTAAAAACATGTTTAGATGCATGAAAGAAGGTGACTGGGAAGGTGCTGCTTTTCAAATGAAAGATAGCCGTTGGCATAAGCAAACTAAAAACAGATGTGAAGAACTTGCATCTATCGTTGCTAATTATAAGGAATAGGAGTAAGATTAGTTATGAGCGATGAAGAAATGAAAGCCCTAAATAAGCAAATTGACGACATGGTTCGTGCAGGGATGGCTGAGGGTATTGGCAAAAAAAACTATAATATTGTTCAAGACATACATAGTGTCAGAGGTAAACCAGGTAAAAATGTACCTGGAGGACTAAAACTTAAAGCAGGGGGTCTCAAGGAAGCCACTGAAAGACTCAGAGCTCAAGGTCTTAAAAAAGGCGGTAAGAAGAAAAAATTTCCTGACCTAAGTGGTGATGGTAAAATTACAAAAAAAGACATTCTTATGGGCCGTGGTATTATTAAAAAGACTAAAAAGAAAACTAAGAAATCCAAGCCTTAAGCTCATCACCCATAACTTGACTGGCTATGTCAACCTTGTTCTTAAGAGCAAGTAAAATCTTTTCATCTACTGTGCCTTTACAAACAAAGTCAACATACGTTACTTTATTCTTCTGTCCTATTCTGTGGGCACGATCCTCACTTTGTAATCTTATCTCAAGATCATAATTGTTTGAAAAGTACACAACAGTATGAG
>CAACVD010001447.1_pt1 | contig 11379 bp, 13 predicted proteins | sample 2381771 | NCBI WGS metagenome assembly CAACVD01 (sample SAMEA5211965, study PRJEB30684) | marine metagenome | biome: Marine; feature: Epipelagic; material: Water | collected 2015-10-15 | depth 15 m | reverse complement strand
AAGATTTTCCATTATCTACTAAAGGGTAACTCTCGTCATAGGGGTTACCCTTTTTATTTACTTAGAGGCTTTTTTTTGGAGAAATTTTTTATATGCTTCAACCCTATCATCGTCACTAGTTCTTACCTCTTGGTTGATAAAGTTGGCAAATCTAGGATCGAATGCCATTTCATTTATTAATATCTCAGAAAGCTCTGAGGAAGCTAATACGGCTGGCAACAAGCTCTCTAATAACTTGTCTGCATCTTTACCCCTACCTGCCATCAATTTCATAATTGTAGGGCTTCTCATCGCTATACCCATTAACTTAGTAATCATACTATCAAAGTTTACTGAGTAGTATGCTCTGGAGCGATTACCTGATAAGATATATCTTGAGTTCGAGAAAGTTTGACTATCAGGGCTTCTGTATCGTTGCAGCAATCCTTGTGTACCTAATCCTTTTTCAATCTCCCCGGACTCTCTAAGTAGTATTGCTAGATTGTTCAAATCAGCTAACTCTCCTTTGTCGAATATAACTGCTAATTTATCTTTTGTAGCAGGGTTATTTATAATATCGAACAATACATTAGCGTCAGCTAATTCCTTAGAACCAAGTTCTACACCTGCTTTTATGTTACTTCCAAATCTAGCATTATCTATAAGTCTAGTTCTTAGTTTTGCTTTCAGTATTTCTTTTGACTGCTTTGGTAGGAAATCAAATAAATCTTGAATCTCAGATGGTTTCATTGTTACTACTGCATCAATGATTTCATTCTCATTAAGCAAGATATTTGGACTTGGATTCTGTAATTCCTGCAGTATTTTGTTTTTATTAGCTAGTATTACTCTGTTGTTAGTTGCTATTGTACGCTCTATGTTCGCCATTATTTCTTTACGGACTTTTGGATCAGTAACAGTCAAGAAATCATTGAGTAAACTGTCAGGTATCTTCAAAGCTCCTGGATTTGTATATACCATCGAGTTCCTTAACTTCATATAATTTTTATTAAGAAACTGTAAGTCTTTTATAATATCTTTACTAAAATATCTCTCCATTAACTCTGGGTCTTTCAACAACTTTGTTAGACCTGTCATTGAAATACCTCCATCTGCTTGAGTGAATTGCTTTCTAATTCTAGCTGCAATATAATTCTTAATCTGATTATTGAAATCTTCAGGATTCGGAGCTAAACTACGCATTCTATCTAGTTGAGTGAATCTAACTGGATTATTTCTAGAAAAAACTGCTTCAATGACTGGTATAATGTCATCATCTCCTGTTACGAAATCTCCACCTGAATCTTTCTTGAGTGTTTTTTGCAATGCACGATCTTCTAATAATGGGACTTTTTGAGTTCTGTAGAAATTATTAGCATCCTGTAATAAATTAAATGCTTCACTATCTACTTCATTAGCTTTCCTCTCCAGTAAATCATCAATGCCTCTCATAGCATCAGATATAACCTTTTTATCTACATTATTCTTAGTAGCATCTAGTGAACCATATATTCTTCCTAATTGCTTACGCATTGCAATTAAATCCTTGAATGACAATGTAGGCATAACTTCATCCTCAAAGTTTAATAGCAACTGTATTGCATCTCCATTCATTTCAACTAATCCTTGCTGACCTGGTTTAGGTATAGCTCCTTTCAGTTGACCTGCTTGTATTAATAGCTTTCTAGCTTGTGGTGGCAAGAATGACGCAAGTATTCTATCTCTAGTATCTTTCGGAACATTAGGCAAAGAATTTATTAATGTTTGTGCAACTTCTAAGTAAGTAGACTCAGGCACTTCATCAGCTATTGCTTCTACTGCTCCATATTTTGAGTTTACTGTAGATGTTATGTTATCATCATGCTGTTGAAATATTCTTCTGACATTATTTGCACCGGATTTGGTCGATATATTATCTACGGATAAATTATCTAATGTATTAGCAGAATAATTATCAAATGATGTTCTTAACAATTGATCTCTTCCAGTAGCAAACTCTGATTGTTTATTTAGTAATTTTTCATAATTACCTCTCCAAGATTGTACTATTTCATCAAATGATCCTGTGTCTCCCTTTTTAATAGCTTCTTCAATTTGTGCTATTGAGTTCCTAAATAGATTTCTTTTTTCTGCAAAGAAAGGATCGGAATCTGCAAGTATCGCCTCTCTTCTAGCAAGATCAGGAGATATTTTCATAGCTTCAGTTAGTTTAATGTCTGTTCCGTATTTTTTATTTAATTCTTCAACAGCTTTACCCAAATCGTCAAACTGCAAATCCTGTCCTAATTTACTAGGCTTTGCTACTCTACTAAATAAATCAAATCCTTTACCAAACACATATTCAGTTGCACCTGATTGAACACCTTCAATAAATGGTCTTGTAAAACTAAAGTCTCCCATAGCTACATTTTCAACAGTAAAATTAGCAGCATCTTCATCTATTCCGATACCTAGCATTTCTTCTACTGTTTCAGCACCGAACTCTGCTTTTGTTCTTGCTTTACCTACTTCAAAAGCAAGTTTAAAAGGTGTAGATACTTTTTTAATATTTAACAATGGTGCAAACTCTGCAAGAGTTACAAGATTGTCTCTCATAGTGTCGGCAGCATCTTCAAATGTAGCTCCTAATTCATCAACAAGAACATACTTTCCATCTTTAAAAACCATGAAACTTGGTTTTCCATCTAGCTGAAATTGAAGAACATTATCTTGACCATAGTTATCATTTAAAATAGCCAACTTATCTGCAAGTTCAGGTTGAAATGACAAACTGCTACGAATGCTAAATCCTAACCCACTATCAATATCTATATCTTCTTCAGGAACATTAAGAACTTCTGAAAATTGCAGTTTTAATTTTTCCCTTTGTAATTTTTTTTCTTCTGCAAAATAAAGTGGATTTTTTTGTGGCCCTACAGAAACAGGAGTGCCATATCCAGGCTGAGGTGGCAAAAATGGCTTTCCAAATTTTTCTTCATCAACTTGTACTTTTTTCCAGTCTCCTTCTTCAATACCACGAAAAGCAGTAACTCTTGTGTCTAGTTCTTGAGTCTGTTTATTTTCTCTCTCGTAGTTTTCTTTTGCAAAAGAAAAAATAGTATCTTGATCTGAATCACTAGGTGCTTTAACTTTAGTTATAGAGCCATCAGGCATCCTAACCTTAAATATTTTAGTTTCAGACATAATTGATTTTAATCTACTATCGACATACCTTCGTAAGCTCCTGTACCAGATACGGCACTTGATTCGCCTGCGGCAGTATCTCTAAAGTTTGTTTCATCTAATAAATTATCTACATTAAACGATTGAAACTCTCTGCTTAATCTAGGTGAAATTGAAAGAACATCATTAAATGTACTACTTGCTCTTTCTACCTGTCTAATTTTTTCTTGTAAAATAGGCTCAAGCAAAGCAGTAACTGCTTCAATATTACTACCTGCACCAAATCCACCAATAGCTTGCTCAAGTACAACTCGGTCAAATTCTGTAAGAACACCTGGACCTAAAACAGCTACACGAAGATTACCAAGTTGTTGTCTAAATAAACCTTGTGCAATTTTTTCCTGTAATTGTTCATCAGTAAGATTTTCATCACCTGCAATAGTTTTTAAAGTACCTAAAATTTGATTTACTAAACGCTTTGCACCACCTTTTGCTAGTCTACCTCTAGCGTCTAAATATCTTTCTAATCCTCTGAGCTCCCTAGCTGCAGTTGATGCTGATTCTTGAACTTCTAATAGTCTTCTTCTATTGGCACTTACATCAACAGGATTATAACTAATCATTGTATCAGGATCAAAAGATTTAACATCACCATTTATAACTGCGTATTCTCCACCTTTGTAAAATTGGTTACCTTGTTTATCTATACCACCTTCTTTAGCCAATCCTACTGTTATAATTTTAGGCTCTCCAGGAATGCTAGTATCTACAACTTGTCTAGGATTAGACATTTCTATACCACTAAATGGTTGTATTTCTGCTTCTCGTTCAGCTTCTTGTATTTCACTTAGCTTTACCATAGAGTTTATTCTAGCTGTTTCTAAATTAGTAACAGTTTTTAAGAAATCATCGCTCTTAGCTAATTGTTTTAATGCAGCATTATATGTATCTGTACCTGGAGCACCTGCTATTCCACTTTCTGTTAATAGTGGAGAAAGTGCAGACATACGCATTTCTTGATCCTTTTTTTGCATTTGCTTTTCTTGAATGCTTTGAACAGCTTGGTTAATACCAGTTGCAACATCAAGAATAGCTTGTTGCTCCATAGCACCTGCTTGAAGAGCAGGAGATATATCTAAAGAACTAAATCGTGGGTCTAATGGTGTTGATCCTTTAAGCATAATTAATTAGTAGGTCCAAATGTAAATCCTCCACCTGTAAATCCTGTAGTGGGCATATTATATTGTAAACTCATTGGTTGTAGCATCGGTGCTGCAGTTTGCTGTATTGAAGAAAGTGTAGTTGGAGCTTGAGGTTGGAATAAATTACCTAGTGAGCTTCCTATACCTGCAATTGTTTTTCCTAGTATTTGTCCAGAAGCAGCAGTTCCTTGTGCTATCGCAAGTCCTTGACCGAGAATAGATTGTGCTTTTCTTTGATCAGCCATTTGCCCTAAGTTAAATGCATACCCTGGATCGGTTACTTGAGGAGCAAGTGCTCCACCTAAAAATGATGTAGCCATTCTTTCTTCTGCTGAAGGAGTACCGAACATAAACTGATACGGATCAATTTTAGCTTGTAAAGATGCTTGCATTGCTCGACCTAATGAAGTTTGTGCGAACTGTTCTGCTTGTTGTTGTGCACCTCTTCTACTTAAAGCTACTGCAGCAATCCCAGAAGCATCTCTTTCTCTACCTGCAGGAGCAGTTGCATATGCAGTTTGAGTTGCTTCTCTAGCTACTTCAGGACTTAGAGGCCCCTGTGCTCTTGCGGCTGCTCTTTCAGCAATATCCATTTGAGCTTCTGCTACCCTAGCTAATCTTGGGTCTTCTAAAGTTGATCTAATTTGATCACCGTATTGACCTATTAATCCAAGTTGACGCATCTTAGATTCTTCTTGGATGTCTCTAGAAATATCAGCTGCACCAAAAGCTCTAGCTCTTTGTAATTCTTGAAACTGAGGTATTAGGTCAAGCTCACGACCAAGTATAGCCTGCATAGGCTCTTCGCCATAAATACCTGTAGTATAAGCCTCTCCGATTATTTCAGATGGGTCTCTAAATTGAGAATAAGATTTTTGTAATGCCGCTGCTCTTTGACTAGCTGCTTTCTTAGCACTTCTTGATCCAAAAAGTCCTCCTAGTACTTGTCCTCCTATTGCAAAAGCTGTTCCGGGGTCTATGCACTTAACAGCTCCTATCTTTACGAAGTAATTAAAGATAAGATTATCTAAGGGTCTAAAAAAATCTATTAAAAAGTTTTTCATATTAAGCTGTTCGTTTCCACATATAAGTTACTATGTAAGGCATCATATTATTGTGAGAAGCATCTCCCCCATTATTAACTACCAATTGACCCATAGTAGACCTACCAGCGTAAGAACTACCACTTCCGAAGTGACTGACTCTATTTGAACCGTATCCGGATTGGCTATCGTGCCAAACTGTTCTGCTTGACGCTCCCGGACTAGCAGTATTGAGGTGATTGTGCTGTGGAATTTCATTAATAGTAAGTGTATGTCTGTATTCACCTTCGGTATCTCCAGCACCAAAAGTTGTAGTCTGTGGAGATGGTTGATTATCTGTACCTGATCCTACACCAATTAAAGTTCTACCTGTTGCGTATGCAACCCAAGTTGTTAGTGATGTACCACCAAAAAACAATGAATCAGGATTTGTAGATACAGTTGATACATAAATAGAACCAACAGGGTACACTTTATCTAGCACTCCGTACAATCCAGAGTTCAAAGCATTATTAGTAGATAATTTAACTAGGTCTACTTCACCATCTTGAATACCAAGCCTACCATTAGATGTAACCTCAAGACCACCACCTGTTTCACAAGTACCACTACCTCCTGTTACGAATGTAGCACTATCTACCAAAGCGTGCAGTTTTCCGGATGTAATCTGCTCAGTTGAGCCAAATATTTGTCCTTTACTTAATATAGCCATATTAATACATTATTTATTTATACTATTGTACAGAGCTTGTCGAGTTATTTGTTTGTGCTCCTGCAATTTTAAATGACCTAAATCTAGGTCTACCTAAAGTGCTCTCTAAAGTTATTTGTAATCCGTATGCTCGTTTGTTTCCTATGCGACCTCTAATAGATACATCTTCATCAGGTTTTATTTTTTCACCTAAATAAAATTCTGCAGTTTTTAAATCTAAAGCAGGCTCAGAATCAATATTTTCTGTAGTAGCTGATATAGATACATCAGATGAATTATCTAAACCTGACTGCAAATGTAACTCAAAATTATTAAATTTTTTACGATCTATAGAGTTTAAGGTAAACATTCGGCTAGTTGCAGAGCCTTGAACTCTTGTTTCACTTTTGGATGTTTCTCCAATATCTGTAATAACTCTATCTATACCATCTTCAAATACTTCTAATTTATGTATTCCACCATCTGTATTTACTACATAAACACCTCTATTAGAGCCTTTTCCTGCTACGAGCAAATTTGTAAATTCAAAATCAGTTATAGTAGTTGCATTATCTAATAATACATTATTTATGTTATCAATGGATTCCCAACTTTTATTTAAAAAATTATAAATAAGCAACGCATTATTCATTGTAGCAGTAATTAAATTTCCATCTGAATCTCTTTTATTTAGTGGTACTGCAAGATAATATTTATTATCAAAGTATACTGCTACTGATTTATCTGCAGCGTCTTTATTTATATCATTAATTGTTTTCTGAATACTTTCAGATAGTGGTAACTCATTACCTCTAAGATTATACAAATCTATAAAGTTTGCTCCGTATACACCATTATCTGATAAAAATAAAACTTGATTACCTACCTGTATAACTGATTTTCTTGCAACTAATCCAACTTCATCTGTTAAAAGTTGAACCGCAGCAGTACCCAAATTTTTACTAGCAGATACTAAATGAATACTATTTCTATTAAATACTATTAATTTATCATCTGAGAATGAGTGCATACCTACATTAAAATCTGATTTACCAGCATTAAATCTGAACTGACCATATACTTGATCGTATGTATCTGTATCCAAAATATCAGATATTAATATTTCATCAAATATTTTTCTATCAGCGTAGGTATCTGCTGTATCGCTTACGCTATATCTATAAGGAACAGCTAGTCTTTTTTGATGGTATATACCATATTCAGGGGCAGGCATATGAGTAAATCCTAATCCTTCAGATACCTTTCTTGTAAATACAGGTGTAGCACTTAAACTTGCTCCATCTGTAATATGAAGATCAGTTTTAGCTGAATCAATATAAAATTCAAAGCCATGTGCAAGTGCTAATGTTTCATCTCCACTAAGTGTAAGTGTAGGATTTTGAGGAACATAAACAATAACATCATTTCCATTAACCTCTGCAACAAATCTAGAACCATCTATTTTTGTATCTCCGAATCCTGTAATATCAATTGGGTCTCCTACATTTTTTGTATGCCCTGCTGCTGTTAATGTTACTTTATAAAATCCATCGTATTCACCACCTGATATTGCTGTAGAAGATTTTGTAGCATTTGTAATACTTGTTGTAGAACCTCCTGTAAATACTTTTGCTACTACAAAAGTTTCTCCTACTTTTAATCCTGAATCTTGATCAGAAGCAATAGTTCTATTTCCTATTACTGAAATAGTATCTCCAACGGATACACCATCGCTTTGATGAACAATACCTCTGTTTTCTATTTGTGCATATTCTCCAGAAGCACAAACAATTTGCACCGGTTGAGAGTACTCTCCACTTTGTACTTTATCTAATTGTGGATTTGTATTTATATTTGTCGCAGATAAGTCCTTTTCAAAAGGTGTATCTCCTTTGCGAAATATAATCAATTTATTAAATGCCTGTATCATATCTACAGGCTCTGAAATTGTTTCAGTTGCAGGATAAGCCATAGTATACTGCGTACTTGGATCAGATACTTTAATTGCTATAGCTTGTGAATTAGCCGCAAGTATAATGTAGCTATCAGTTTCGGAGTTAGGGTCAGAAAAAATACAAGAGCCATATATTTCATTTACTAATGTATCATTTAAGGTTGAACTATCTAAATCTACAGTACCTCCAGGTGTTCCACTTGTATATGTAATTTCATCTACCCTAAATGTAGCTGAAGAAGAATCAATAGCAGTAATTGTAACTTTATGGTTAGCTTTTTCTAATGTAATTCCTGTAAGATTATCAGTATCAATAAATACAATACCTGTCATATTTACTGCTAAAGTAGATGTTAAATTTTGATTTACTGTAATATGTAATTTTTGACTAGTTATTGCTAGTGAATTACTTGTATAACCTGTAGAATCATTAATTAAAAAAAATGGCACTTGAAATGCAGTTTCATTAGTAGTAAGTGGAGCTTTTATATTATCAACGCCTTTGCGAGTTTGCCACTCACCATTTTGAGTCATTCTTCCATTTTTACTATCTGACAATATACCTCTTGTTAATTGATCAGGACGAAGACGATTATTGAATCCTATGAATCCAATATCTAAATCTTCGGCTATTCTGTCATCATACCGAGTATATGTATCATATCTTGCCACTAGTATTTACCTTTACGACTTTTAGGAGATGATTTTGTGCTACCACCTTTACCTGCCCATAGCTTTGTACAAGCTAAGTGCTTTGCAGTTCCAGGCTTTGCAGTATCGCACTTGTGCCTAGCTCTGAATGACTTTCTAGCTGCAGGAGAGTAATTGTGCCCATATCCTTTAGCACCTGCATGGACGAGCTTTCTCTTGCCGTTAATGCAGTAGAGTTTCATAATTTTTTTACCTGCACGAGTGCTCCTGCGAACCTCTCCACATTTCATTGACTGCTTAGGACTTTTCTTTGACATTACTTTTTACTTCTTACTTTTGCTCTAGGTGTATTACTTACGAATTGTTTTCCTTTTGCTCCTGCTCTTTTTTTCTTTTTAGCAGTTGCTGCTCTTTCAGCCTTGGATAAACTTCTAGCTTTAGCCAATGGAAGGCATCTGTCTGGATTCTTCTTGTTTTTAGATGTGCCACAAGGTCCTTTAATTGATCCATCTGTACCAATCCTCACCCAATTTTGCTTTCTCCATTTTGCTAGTTCGCCCATTACTTGCTTTGTCTTTTAGTTTTTTCAAGCATCTTCATCAGATTTTCTCTCTCCTGACTAAGTCTTTTTTTATCTTCAATTAAAAATCTTTGAAACTCAGCATCTACGCTTTTTTCTCTTAGCATTGTATCTGCTTTTTTAGTTGAGTTAGCATTACTTTTTAATGCGTCTTGTATTTGTTGAACTTTGCTTTTTTGTAAATATGCCATAATAAATTATCTTTTCTTTTTGCGTTTACCTTTTGCACCCTTTGCATAATTAGGGTCTTTACAATACTTTGAAGCAGCCATGTTAGCATACGCTGATGGATACTTATCAAAAGTTCTTCTAGCCCAAGCTATACCTGCAGGGCAAATTTTGTTAGACTTTTTTCCTTTTGCCATAACTTTGCTTTCTTGCTATTTGTTTTGCTTCTTGTTCAGCAGCACAAGCAGGGCAACAGGCCCCTTTTGGCTTACCAAACACTACGACTGACATTAATCTAGACATTAGTATTTCATCTTACCTCGCATTGCTGTACGCTTTGGCTTTTTACCACCTTTTTTTTCTCCACAACTTCCTTTTCCTGCGTGTGCCATAATTATTTTCTCCTATTGATTAGTGTTAATGTTAGTAAACAAAGTCCCATAAATAAACCAACAAATGCTGGTTCTGGTACGCTGTTATAATCTACTGAAAGTCTGTAATCAAATTCTTTCCAACTGTATTGAACTCCCTCGAACTCTAGTCCTTTAAAATCTTCTCTTAAGAACTGCGGCATATCTGGAATATAAAAAAACGGTGTATCCGATATAGTTATAGATATAGGTTCTTCTATCTCAATAGGTTGCTCTATAGGCAACAAAGGATATTCTGGTTCAATTATAGGAAACAAGGGGTATTCTAATTCGTGGCTCATTTTTTAAATAAAGATGTTATTATTAATTTAAATTCATTGAATATTTTAACGATAAAATTATTCTTAGGCAAAAACATTGCTACAATTGAAATTATACCAATATAAGCAAATAACATACCCATAAGGTTATCTTTATAGTTTTCTAATATATAGCTAATCATGATGTTGGAGATACTTGTCTTATTGATGAATCATTTAAATCAATAGGTGTTTCTATTATTGGTAATTCCTTGACATTATCTGTTTCCGTGCTAGTCTCAGATAATGATTCTTTTTCTTGAGATTCTTTCTTATCTTCAGTTTTTTGTTCTGGGTCTTGCTGTTGCTTACCTTTGTTATCTTTTTGTGAATCGTTATCTTTAGATGAATTTCCTCCTTTTAATTCTTGCTCTGTTTTTTGCTTCTCTGATGATTTATCAGTTTGTACAGGCTGATCGCTTTGAGAGGATTTTTCGGAAGACTCACCTTGTAAAGAAGCAGAGGATTCAGGTGTGGAATCCTGAGAAGGAGCAGCTTGAGTGGAGGTCTGTAGTTGTTCGGAAGCCGAATCAACAAAAGCCTGTGCCTCGGAAACCTTCTCTATAAGTACTACTTGACCCCAATCATTTAAGGCATAGAAATCAACAAAAGTGTCGATAAATCCAGGCACTTCAAAACGCTCCTCTACAACATCATTTGCAATATTTGCTACAAATACTTCTGTTTGATCTACAGCAACAGTTGTCTGAGCAATGGCTGCAGTACTAACTGCTACGCTACCTGCAGTTCCTAGTTCACTTACCTTCTGTACAACCGGAAGGTCTTTTATTTTTTCAAGAAGCGACTTCTTAAATTGCTTACTAGCTGACCTAGCTTGCTGTATAGCTTCTTTGGACTTCTCTTTAATCTCTTCAGTACTTTCATAACTCTTTCCGTCCAAGACTTCGGACAAAGAATCACGCAGTTCTTTGAGTTTACTTTTGGCAGTTTTTTTATCCATTTACAATTTTTGCAATTCATAATTATTTACTTACTGCAGCTGATCCAAAGTAAAAACTAATTATACTAATTACTGCAGTTTTAATTTCAGGAAGAATAATATATCCGTGCAATGTTTGGTACGCTGTTCCTTTAGCGAAACCAAACCATTTACTGTATTCACTTGCTACTGTTACTCCTTCTTCACTATGAGCTAAAATGAAGGGTGCAATGATTACTCCAAACAATACAGTCAAAACTATAATTCTTCGTGTCCAAG
>CAACVD010001446.1_pt1 | contig 11383 bp, 10 predicted proteins | sample 2381771 | NCBI WGS metagenome assembly CAACVD01 (sample SAMEA5211965, study PRJEB30684) | marine metagenome | biome: Marine; feature: Epipelagic; material: Water | collected 2015-10-15 | depth 15 m | reverse complement strand
CTTTTTATGTGGGAGCAACTCGTGCTAAAAAAGCACTACATCTAATCGAATCAACATCTAAATATGGATTTAATATATGAAAAAAGATAGAGAATTTTTCTTAAGAGAAGCAGAGAAACTGATCAATGGACAGAGAGCCAAGGAGTATGGTCCTGCTAAAAAGAATCATCAACGTATAGCTGATATATGGACTATACTATTAGACAAAAAATTAAATGGTGCAATCACTCCAGAAGAAGTTGTGGCTTGTATGATTGGTGTCAAGGTAGCAAGACTTGCTGAAGACATTTCAAAAGATGATTCGTGGACAGACGTTATAGGCTATGCGGCATTAGGCGGAGAAATTATAAATGACAAATCATGATCAATATCATTTATTGGATCAAGATATAAAAGATGTGTCTTGGGGTAATATAGATTCAGATTGGACTCCGCCTCAAACACTTCCAGATTTATCTGCACATAAAACAATAGCTATAGATTTAGAAACTAAGGATACAAATCTTTTAAAGCTTGGACCTGGGTGGACAAGAAAAGACGGCTACATAATAGGTATTGCCGTTGGAGCAGGAGAAAGTGCTTGGTATTTTCCGACAGGTCACAAGGTAGGAAACATGCCAAAGAATACTGTTTACAACTGGCTAAAAAAACTTTGTGAAGATACGAATATTACTAAAGTATTTCATAATGCTTTATATGATTTAGGTTGGCTTAGAGCAGAAGGTATAGAGGTCAAAGGTAAAATTATAGATACTATGATTGCAGCACCTTTACTAGATGAGAATAGAAAATGGTATAATCTTAATTCTCTTGCTCGTGATTATTTAGGAGAATACAAAGACGAAAAACTGTTGAAGTCTGCGGCGGAAGAGTTTGGTGTTGACCCTAAATCTGGAATGTGGCAATTACCTCCCAGATATGTTGGTAAGTATGCCGAACAAGATGCTTTAATAACTTTAAAACTTTGGGATAATCTTAGAAAGAAAATAACACAAGAAGAGTGTACAAGTATTTTTGAATTAGAGACTGATCTGCTTCCTGTTCTTTTTGAGATGAAAACAAAAGGTGTTCGTGTTGATGTAGACAAAGCACAAGATACAAAAAAACAATTAGCTAAATTAGAAAAATCTCTTATAGATGAAATAGTCAAGGAAACTGGAGTTGCCGTTGAACCGTGGGTCGCCACATCTGTAGCAAAAGTCTTTGATGCTGTAGGACTTCCTTATTCTCGCACAGAGAAGTCCGGGGCACCCATGTTTACAAAACAATTTTTGGCGAACAACTCTCATCCTATCGCACAAAAAATTATAAAGATTAGAGAAATAAACAAAGCCAACACGACATTTGTTGATACTATTCTTGAACATGCTCATAACGGCAGGATACATTGTGACTTTCACTCCTTACGATCTGACGGTGGTGGAACTGTTACTGGACGTTTTAGTTCAAGTAACCCCAATTTGCAACAGATTCCTGCACGAGATCCTGAGATCAAAAAATTAATTCGTGGTTTGTTTATCCCGGAGGAGGGCCACAAATGGGGTTCCTTTGATTATGCATCACAAGAACCAAGATGGCTAGTTCATTATTGTGCTACCTTGACAGGTGTTGACAGACATCCGCAAATAGATGACGTAGTTAAAATGTATCACGAAGGTAATGCCGACTTCCATCAAATGGTTGCAGACATGGCCAACATTCCCAGAAAGCAAGCTAAGACAGTTAATCTTGGTATTATGTATGGCATGGGGAAAGGCAAACTAGCTAATGTAATGGACATAGATATAGAAGAAGCATCTAAGCTCTTAGAAACCTACAATCATAAAGTTCCTTTTCTAAGATCTTTGTCAGACAAGGCCATGGACCGTGCAGCGAGTACGGGTGTTATAAGAACCTGGTTAGGTCGTAAATGTAGATTTGATATGTACGAGCCTGTGTCTTACGGATTCAATAAAGCACTACCAATGGAAGAAGCCATAAATGAATATGGTGGTAAAGGCAGAGTTAGGAGAGCCTTTACATACAAAGCTTTGAATAGACTAATACAAGGATCAAGTGCTGATCAAACCAAGAAGGCTATGGTTGAATGTTACAAAGAAGGCCTTTGTCCAGTGTTGACTGTACATGATGAACTTTGTTTTAATATAGAAGACCAGAAACAAGCAGACAGAATTGTTGAAATAATGTCTACTTGTATACCTGGTTTGAAAGTGCCTTTTGATGTAGATATGGCACTATGTGATAATTGGGGCGAAGTTGATTAAAGGTCAGACTTTACGAACATGTCTAATTCGGGCATTGTATCTTCTTCTGGCTTCTCATTTTCGAAAATTTCATAAGCATGAGAGGTAATGTTGGATCTATTTAATCCTATATCTTTTAATGTTGCATCATCCAAACTATTTAATGCACTAACTGTTCTTGATATTTTGTAGTTGTAAAACCATTTTGAAAACATTTGTTTCTCCTTTTCTGATTTTACTTATAGTTTATTTTTATTTGATAAAGAATAGAGTAAAAATGAAATAGATTATTTCCAAAAAAGCATGAATTTATTTTAGCCTATTAAATTTAAACACACAAAAAAGAAGACTATTCTAGGGTATAATCACACACGGAGGGTTTGTTTTGGCTCTGTGTGGCGATCTGAGAGCCTCTTTTTTTGAGTGATTCCATGATTTTGGTGCGTTTATCATTAGATAAGCGTGACCAAACAGAAATTTCACTTAATGTTCTAAAACAACCGATACAAACACTATTCTCTATTTCGCACACGTTTCGGCACGGGCTTACAATACGCTGTGATCTTTCTGTTCTTGTCATCTGGGTATGGGATCTCTGGTTGTCTGTTTAGTTTTCTTGCAAAATACAAGCAGTCATTCACATTTTCAAATGTTTGACTTTGATTAACAACAACTGTGCCTATCATGTAAACTAAAGCAAATTCTATCATTCATCTTTGGTTTTCCAAAAGTATTCATCTGTATCACCAAGTCTGAACTTCTGTCCATTTTCAACTTGGTATTCCATTGTACTCACTTTGAAGTCTGGTTGCAATGGCTTGTCTGGAGTTAGTGAGTTATCATACACACGCATTCTATTATTTGGATATAAACAAAACTGTCCATTGCTTAATTCTATTATATTATGTGACTTATGCTCTGCTGGTTTCTCACTAGTTGAATAATCTATGTGATCTGGATCAACATTATAATTATCTAGCGTTGCTATATATTGACCCGTCAATGTTCCGTGGTCTCTGGTAAATACTTCAAAGTCCATTGACCCTATAAATTGTTTAGAAATAGCGACCACGCCATAATCCATACAATTCCAAAACTGAAGATTGTAAAGATCCATGTCTGGAGTTGGTGTAACTGGGTCAGAAACGAATGCAGAAATAGGTAACTTGTCATACAAAGCACCATAATCAGGAAGGTAAGTTTCAAAATAAAAAGCTCTACCTGGAATAGATTTAGCAGTGACCCAAATGCCTTTGACAAACTCTCCATGACCATCCTCATGATCTCTTAAATATTCTCTTCGCACCCATACATCTATGGATGGTAAATTGACAATTGACGTTGGCATTATGACCTCTTGTTTTTCTTTCCAGCATTTTTTGTTCTAGCATACGATCTATTTTTTGATGCGGATACAGCTTTTAATTTACTATGTTTCTTTAACGCATTACCACCAACATGATGAACATCTTTTCCATCGCCTTTTTTAACAAGACCTTTCTTCATCATCTTTTTACGAGCATAATTACGATTGACCCTTTTCTTTCTACGAGATTTAGGTTCTATCGCATACTCTCTTTGATAATCACGTTTGTAAGTCATTAATGCATTGTCTCTTTTGTTATGTCACTAACATCTACCAGACGTTCTGACATGTAACTATCATGATAATCTCCGTAAAAGCTATGGTTTCTCATGTGTGTTTCTTTTACAATTTCTCCATTCTTTATTTTAAGAACAATGAATTGTTGCATGATAACTTTGTCATTATCTTCTTTTTCTATAGCATCTTTAAATGGTCCGTCTTTCATCACACAATCCCCTTTGTATATCCATTTGCTCTTGTATATGTTAGCACATCTTTTCTGTTATCTGCTTCAACAAGAGAGACATGAACCCAACCAGAATTTGGCTCTATTCCATCCCAACATTCTAGTATAAGTTGATCAAAATTTAAATTGTTCTCAATGTACTTTGCTAAATCATAGTTACTTACGCCATATATTTCAATATCTGCTGCTTCACCTTTACAATGTTGTGAGGTTGATTTTGATCCTATGGCTTCACACAAAGCTGGACTACGATAGCCAGAATTAATCATGACTGGTTTTTTGAAATGATATCTTATGGGTTCAAGAACTAAATGACATAGTTGTTCTAATGCCATAATATGAATTTCATTTGGCTTGTTTTCTATACCTTTTCTTTCTGCTGTTTGTGATTTAGTAAATTCTATTAAACTAAAGTTCTCTGATAATTTCATCCTATATTCCTTTGTCTTTCTGCAATGATTCGATCATTGGGGTTTAATAATGTAGCTAGTCTAGTATTGATATCTCTTGCTACAGGCGATACTTGACTAGTTCCTACAACAGGAGTTGTAGGAACATCTGTTACCACAGGCTCGGACTTTTGTACAGGTTCTTGTGTTTGTACTTCAGAAACTTCTTCTGTCTCCTCTTCAGGATCAATAGGTATGCCTTCAAAAGAATTATATAATTCTTCTAATTCATCTTCTGGCATAATATGACCTTTTTCTTCAGCCTCAATAAATGCATCTCTACTAGGAAAAAAAGGTATGTATCTGTTTTCAATAATAGAACCTATCTCTCTATTACCTACACCTTCTTTTTTCCATCTTTCAATAACTTCATCTTCAGTTTTACCTAATGCTTGTAAAGCTAAAAAATCTTTTCTGGCTGATCTGAAAGAACGTAATCTGGCTCTGTTGGCATCAGTCCATGCTCTGATATAATCTTCCGAACTTACAACTGCTCTGTTATTAATCCTGTTAAATAAAGTAGCTGCCGTGGATCGGTTTGCTTTGAACTCTTGTGCCTTAAATATACCTAACCTATCTGCATCAAATACTTGAGTATTTACACCAAGAGTTGCTCTTACAAACTCACCTGTTCTTGTGTATTCTCGTCCTGTGCTTGGTTCTTTTGTTTCAGGACTTGTTATTCCACGAAGAAATCTACCCATTTCAATGTCTTGTATTTCAGCACCTGTTGGTACACGAAAAGGTGAAGCACCTGGTGTAAATCCTTCAAGCACATGTATAAAACTTTTTTGCATTCGAGAACCTAAAGAGTCTCCACCTTCTCCAGTTTTATAAACCCTAGCACCAGTTTCTGTTGCACCGCCTCTTCCACCAGGAACACCTCTTGGTGCAACATCTAATAGTCTTGCTGTAATGATTGATTCATCAAAGAAAGGTTGAAAGACTTCAGAAAAACTTTCTTGTGTAGCATTTAAGGCTGTCTCTATTCCATCTTTTCCAAGTTTCCCGTCTCTGTCTAAACTTCTAAGCACAGCCGTAAAAGGTCTAATTAAGACATCGTATGGGTTTGTATGACTGAAATCATATATTTCTAGGTTACCATTCTTATCTCTACCAACGGGAACTAGCGTAGAGTTCTTCTGAAAAGGTGCAGCTAAATCTTGAACAGCTTGCATTTCTTCTTCGGAAGTTCCTGACAAACTCATACCTATTTCTCGTATTGCTATTGGCAAACCTATGAAAGTAGTTAAAGAACCCATCAAGCGTCTCATACCTATCTCTCGTACTTCTGGTATATTACTACTTAATTCTTTCATAGCTGTCTCTAAAGTATTGAAACCTGTTCTAATTATTTCAGCAGGGAACGATACGAAGTTACCGACAGGTAGTTGTCTAAATGATTTAATCGCATCTGAGGCCAAGTCGTAGTTCGGCACATGATTTCGTACAATATCACCAGCAAAATCTTCTATAGATTTTCCATCTAAATGGATTTCATCAAATTCTTTTGTGAATGCTTTAGCTTCATCAGCATCTTTTGCACGGGCTATATATTTAGCCCTTGCTGTTTTTAATTTATTTAATTCAAACTGATAGTTATATATTTTCCAAATATCGTCTTCACCCTTATAAGCATCTTCCATCTTCTTTAAGAATTTACCCGCACCTCTGGTAAATTTACTGGATAAATTAAACACCATATTTGAATCATTTATACTATTTTGAAGATTAGAATCACCTGTTTTCGGATTCTCATAACCTACACCTTTACGCAAGTTTGCTTGTAGTTCTCTAAGTTCCGCCTGACTTCCTATTATACCTCTTTTCTGAAGATCAGCTAAAAAAGCTACTTGTTCTTCATCCGATCTTCCTAGTATGTCGTTACTAACATATCTTATTGACTCACCTAAATTAGCTCCACGACCTATGTTACCTTGAGCTAAAGCAAATAAAGAAGCAGAAGTTACGTTACGAACATGTGTAATTGGAGACAGAATAGTTTTAGAGTATTGTGAAAAACCTTTTAACCAAAGAAACTTACCATATATTTGTCTTCCAAGATGACCTAAAGTGTTGGTGTCGTTAATTACATGTTGTGACATACTTTTCCACATACTTGTAGGTACAGCTATACCATGCATAGCACCAAAAGGAGTTTCACTAAGAGCTAGTTCATCAGGACGACCAGAGACATTTTGTTTTCCGAGAACAAAGGAATTTTGCCCACGTTCTGATTGAGTAAATTCTTTTAACTTATCAGGACGCATATCGTTTGTGTTTTTAAATATAGAATTGTCTCCGTTTTTAGCTATGTCATCATCAGCGATTTTTCTTAATGCAGTATAAAAATTATCTGTTGCATTAAATTGAGCAAACTTAGCTATAGTGCCAACATAAGATTCTTTTAAATCTCTTACTTCTCCATAAATGGCTTTCAAGGAAGGAAGATCTAATTTTTTTGTGTTTATTAAAGTTGTAGGTATTTTTTGTATAGCTGTTTCTACAAAAAAACTATTCTTATTGCTTCTAGCTATATCTTGCTTTTTCTTTTGATTATTATAAGCCATGTCAATATATTGTTTTACCTGCTTTGCTTTTGGAGGATCAAACTTTTTTGGTCCTGTTCTTACAGCATCGTAGGTTAATAGCTCTTTTTCTTCTAAAAGTCTTTGAGGTACAGGCTGACCACTAAACTCTAGGTTGGCAATGGATTTATCAATCTCTTTTCGTCTTGTACTAAAAGTTTTTGCTATGTTTGCATACATGCTTTGCATAGTTTTATCATCAAACATATTTTTGCTTTCTGATTTTATAAACTTTCCATCTGCATCTTTACTAAAACCAAACATACCCATTACATTATCAACTGTGTCTTCAGTTAATTTGTAATTATTATCTTCCATTATTCTGTATCGTGTAACAAAAAATCCGTTTTTATGAGTACCATCAGGCTTTATCATACTATCTTCAATAGCTCTTACAATATCTTCTTTTACAGGAAGTCCTTGTTTTCTTTTAAATTCAACAAATTTTTGATCTTCCCATTCTTTGACTGTTCCTTTCCAGTTTTTTGGTGGGTTGGCTCCACCAGTATAAACTGCTTTGTTTTTAGGACGAGGAACTTTTGATATAATTTCTTCTCTCGACAGTAAGTTTTTTATCGCTCCAGAATTTAATATTTTTTCAGCTAGATTATTTTTTAATTTTACCATGTTCTGTATTGGTATGAGGAGTTCTTTAGGTATACCTAATTCTTTCACTAAAGCTTTTTCTGAAACCAAAGACTTTCCTGTGAAATAGTCATACAAGTTGTTCAGTATTTTTTCTTTAGATAAGTTACTTTGATTTAAATATTTAGGTTGTGCTAAAACTTTGTCTATAGCCTTTTCTAATCTTTGAAATTGATCTGTTGCTACTTTAAAAGCAGCTTCTTGTGCAGGACCTATTAATGAAAAAAGTTTAGCCGTATCTAAGGTTTCTTCTGTTCCTGCTATTCCTTTTGTAACATCCATTGAAACAGCTTTTGTTTTTTGTTCACGAGTCAAGTAATGTTGTTGTTTTATTTGATCTTGAGCATCTAGAATTTCTGAATTCATAAAATCGTCATCAGCGTTTCTCATTCTATCATATTCAAGATTCTTCCATTCATCGAGTTCTTTAACTTCTTCATCAACCATGTTTTTGAAATTAGCATAAGCTTCTTCGTTAGAACCAAAAACTCTTTTTTCTCCGTTAAATAATATTTCTTCGCCTGTATCTTTATTGTATAACTTAACTGCCCTTTTAGTTTCTTGTTCTTGTACTCCCTTTTTTGCCCCTAATAAGGCTCCTCTACTTCTAAGGTTTCTAGCTAAGAAAAAAGAAAAATTTTCAAGAGCAGTCATCTTCCTAACTTCTTCACCTGTCTCTTCTTTTAGTCCTTGTCTCATATCTAGTTCGTCAAGCTTTGCAATATATTTAGTTGCTTTTTCTGCTCCTGCACTAAATACTCTACCTAAACCTAAAGTAGCTACATCTCCACCTGTGATTGTGGTTCCTGGAACTCTCATCGCTCCTGCTTTTACTAAGCTTTTTCCTAACCCAGATAAGACTGGTGGTATAGTACCAGCTAAAAAACCACCCTCTATCAACATAGAAAATCTATTTCCTATTCTACGAGCAGCGTCCTCGGACCCTGAATCGGCAACATTGTATACATCTGTTCCTGTAAAACCGCCATCAAAGAAATCGCCAATGGTTTGTGTACCATCAGTCGTGACGATTGCGTCAGCAACACCTGCAGCGACAGCTTGTTGTGTTCCTAATGCAACTTTTTGTGTTTTGGTTAATGATTGTTTTGGTTTAGCACCTGGTTTGGCTAAACTCTTTTTACCTGATCTATAAGCTCTTTGCAGTTTACCAAGTTTAGATAGTTTACTTACAGCGGAAGCAGCACCCAAACCTGGCACAGCAAATTGTGTCAAACCAGAGGCAATAGTTCCTACAGCACCTTCGGGATCAATACCAAAGTCTTTTCTTGTTTTATCTGCCCATAGATTGAATTGTCTAGCATTTTGTGTGTCTGCAACATAGTCAACACCCTCAAGCCCTAGTTCAACAATACCTTGTGGAATTTTAGTTAGACCTTCAACGATACCCTCACCAAGTTCTTTTGCCCAACCTTCATCGGTGCTTGGCTCATTGACATCAATTTCTTTTACAGATAAGTCTAAACCTAAGTCTTCTTGTTCTGTTTTTTGTGAACTTAAATCTAAGCCTAAATCTTCTTGATCTGTCTGCTTAACACTTAGATCTAAACCTAGATCTTGCTCCGCCATTTAATTAGCCTCTGTGTAAGTATTGTTTGAACCTACAATATATTTTATCCCATTACTAGTAAATGTATCACCTTCATTAAAGTTTTTGTCTATCACAGCTTGTGGCATTTTTCTATAATTACCACCACCAGTAGAACCGCCAAGAACACCACCAGTATCTTTTGCAAACTGCTCCATTAACACTTGTTTTCTTCTATCATATTCTGCTGCGTCAATACCACCACTTAGTTTTTTAGATAATTCATCTAGCTTTTTGAGTTGAGGCTTAACAACGCCTTCATAATAGTAATAAGCATCTTCTGCTTTATCTGATGTTTCGTACTTATAGCCTTCAATAACTTTATTTGCTCCAATGGCTTTAGCTGTAGTTACTAAATCAGTAAACTTAGTTTTAGATGCTGTTGCAGCAATTAACATGGCTTTACCTTTATCAGTAAATGAAAACTGTCCATCTTCATATGTAGCGTAATCAGCACCTAACGCATATATATTCTTGATTTCTTTTGTAGATTGTTTGTCTTTTAATTGTTGAGTAAGCTGTTTTTCAGTAAGCCTTACATAATCATCTTGCTTCTTCTTGTTTAAAGCAAGCTCTTCAATTTTTAGGTCATAGGTCTTACCCGCTAACTTCATGGAATGTAGTGTTTGAGCAGCCGTTAGATCAAGTTTAGCGTATGCCATTTCATCTAAAATTTTATTTCTTGCTGTCTTATATTCTAGTTCTGTTCTAAATTGAAACTTGTTTTCTTCTATTTTAGCAAGCTCTCCATAACCTTGTATTCTTAGTGTTCTTTCAGCTGTCTTTGCAGCTTTTTCATCTTTTATTAGATTATATCTCATTTTTGCAAGATTCTGTCTGTCTTCTCTTTCTTGTAAAGTAATACGATTCATGTCTTTACCATAAGAATCAACACCAAACATTAAACCTTTTGCTACATTTGTTAAAGCATTAGCACTTTCTCCTGCTGCTGTAGCAAGTCCACCCTTAATTAAGGACATCCAAAAAGCTGTTACTTTATCGTCATCATACTCGCCTTCTTTCAGCCCTAAAACTTCTCTTGCTTTTTCATCAACAGAGTTTAAGTCGATCTCATCCTCTTCTTCTTCCATGAGATCTTCTATTTTTTTCATATAATCTGTTCGTTTTGTTTCGTCTGCGGTGTACCTTGCATCAACCTGCCCAAGCTTTTTTCTGTGCTTTTCAAACGTATTTGCAGCTTCTGTTACAACATTAGGTTTTGCTTCATCTTCTTTTGGTTTTTCTTTTGTGTCTTCTATTTCTTTTTCTGTTTTTGTTTGTGTGAGTTTTTCATTTGTTTCATTTATCACGGCACCTGGTTCTTGTATCTGTGCTTTTTCACTCACTGTTGGTTTTACTTTACCTGACTTGTCCTTATCTAAGTCATCAACTTCGACAACACTTGACTTTTTCTTTTGAACCTTCTCAACAGCAGGTTCTGGTGTTTGAAAAAAACTAGGAGATTTTTGAGCTTCATTAATACCTATTGTAGGTTGAGTATCATCAAAACCAGACTTTCTTAATTTTTCTAATTCACTTAGTCTACGATTTTCTATTGCTTGTTGCTTTCTTTTTTGACCACCTATTCCTTTATATAAGGGGCTATCAAAATTCAAAGGTTGTATATTACTACCATAGATTTGATTTAAAGGTATGCTTTGTCCAACTTCATATCCACCAAGGTTATATCCTTTTACAGCACCACCATTAGCATAGCCTTGAACAGCATTCATTAACTGCGGTGATGAGGCAAGAATACCCATAGGTTGTCTTGCTTGACTATATTGATTAGTAATTTGTTGAGCAAACATTTTTCTTTTTAATGGATCATTCATTTACTATCTCCCAAACCCTTTACCTTGGTTCATCAAACCATAAGCACCAATACCTGCTTGTGCAAGGCCAAGCAGTTGTGAGCTAGTGCTTGGAGCAGGAGATCTAGTTGTTGAATAAGTCTGCTGTAGGGCTGGGACACCTCTAAAAATATCAGACATAAATCCAATCTGTTGATAAGGTAAAG
>CAACVD010001373.1_pt2 | contig 11386 bp, 16 predicted proteins | sample 2381771 | NCBI WGS metagenome assembly CAACVD01 (sample SAMEA5211965, study PRJEB30684) | marine metagenome | biome: Marine; feature: Epipelagic; material: Water | collected 2015-10-15 | depth 15 m | reverse complement strand
TCCGTGGATAATAGAAACTGACTTGGGATATAGTTGTCTATTCACATCGCCTTTAAATCATCTAGAAAATCGTTTTAAAATTTTAGACGGTGTAGTAGATACTGAGAGTTATTATAATAATATTAACTTTCCATTTATATGGACAGAAGGCAACGGATCTTACTTTATCGAAAAGGGAATGCCATTAGTTCAAGTTATTCCTTTTAAGAGGGATAATTATACAGCTAGTGTAGGTAGCATAGATGTATTAAAAAATACTAACACAATAGCTAGTTTAAACTCTAACATTAAAGACGGGTATCGCAAAGAGTTTTCTAAAACTTGGGAAAAAAAGAGGGGTGAAGATGAAGAACTTAGTTGATTTTATCTACAAAATTAAGGGAGCACTATCTGAGAAACTGTGTGACAAGATCATTGAAGAATACGCTAACGAAGACTTCATACGTGGCGCACACCCTTCAGGATTAGAAGTACGCAAGTTATCAGAGCTTGCAATATCTGATCCAGAACTAATTGATAGCAAGAATAGCTATACTCGCAAATATATTGATCAGGCGTTATTTGAAACGGTAGGTAAATGCATATCTGAATATAGTGATGCTACGATGCCTTTTATCGCTACTTCAGATTCAGGATATTCTCTGCGTAAAATGAAAACCGGCGATTATTATAGGCAACATATAGATTATAGTCCACCGGGTACGGCTGGCGCTGAATGGAAAGTAACTGCGTCTATGTGTTTAAATGATGAGTTCGAAGGTGGTGATTTCACGTTCTTTGATAAAAAGTTGAGATTTGAGCTTGGTAAAGGGGATGTACTTATTTTTCCGTCTACATTCATGTACCCTCATGCTGTAGAAGAAATAACAGCCGGAGAGAGGTTTGCAATAGTTACTTGGTTTTCATGACCAAAGTATTCTATCAGTGTGCGACAGGACCTAATAATGGGTTCATTCAGGATGTCAGGGAGCAGGCCATACCGAGCTTTCAGTATGTTTACGTACACGATGAATACGTCACACCCGTGCCTGATCGGGGATGGGAATACCTCAATATAAACGACTTTGTTCCTGATGCAAAAACCTGTGGGCATAAACAGAGATTTGCAAAAGCAAGGCCAGATATCTTGTTTCCGGACGCAGAGTATACTGTCTGGCTAGATCCAAAATGGTATATATCTAGAGAGTTTTTTGAACTCTGTAATTCTGTAGATTCGGAATGGATGTTACTTCCTCACCCTGATCCGGATAGAACTACACTTTTAGATGAACTTACGTTTGCGTTCAACAATGGAACTTTAAATTTTGAAGAGTGTGAGCGAGTACTCGACGTTATAAAAACCAGAGGATACCACCCCTCTCAGTTCTACTCTTCATTGGCCACATGGATGATTAGAAGTAATTCTAAAAAGAACGTTGAGATAGGAAAGCTGTGGTTTGAACTCATAGACGAAGCGTATGACAACTTTGTACGAGATCAGGTATTCTTACCTTTTTGTGCGCCTAAAGAGCATTTTGACATGTCTCATAAGGTATCTGAAATTGAAAATTTAGGATGCTTATTCTACTATCCACAATCAAACAGAGTACGTCCAGAGACAGTAGATCACTCTGTTGGAGAAGAGGACATAGCCTCCCTTATAGCATCTGCTTTTTCATGAATTTCTGAAGCGTAATCTATAAGCTCAACAACCCTGTACCATGCCTGGATAACGTCAGTATCAGTAATGGCACCATGCATATCCTGTACATTGTTGTCAAAACCTACGAAGTGTGTAAAGGAGTCTTGATCCTTTTCTTCAAAGTGTATGGACTCAATTTCAGAAAGAGTTTCTAGCTTGAGAAGCAGTGGAGAAATTAAGTTCCAACCGTCATACGTAGGAGCATAATCCGGTTCATTTTCTCTTAACAATTGTCTGTCTCTCTGGAGTTTAACAATATCTAAAACGACACCGTTCTCAATTACTCCGTCGACGTTACTTTGAGTGACAGTTACGACACTGATTAATTCTCGTGATATGTTACAAGTTTTGATCATAACCTGTCCTTACGTTTTCTGAATGAACGCCAAAGCGTAGTAGGGGTTGAGAACGCTCACCGTGGCACTTCCTGCGCTTCCGGTGTTGCCGGACACACCTCCTGAGAAAGAGTGGGCGTGAGCGGCGGCGGCGACCACAGACACAGTATGTGAGTGCGCCCCAGCGGCGGCGGCGGTATGGCTGTGGCCACCCGTGTTGCTCGTGCCGAAGCTGTGGGAGTGTGAACCTCCTCCGCCGGTGTTGCCATTACCCCCCGTACGGGTGTTACCCTCGCTTGTGGGTGTAACTCGAGTAGCATTGTTAACTGTCTGACTGTGGGTGTGGTTTCCTATATTCGAAGTGTTGCCGTTGTGAGAGTGGTTACCATTATTGTTTGTGTTGTGAGTGTGATTAGCGTTGTCTGCCGAGCTCGCATTGTGACCGTGATCCCCTGCGTTCCCTGTGTTGGACGAGAAGTTACCAGAGAATGAGTGGGTGTGGGATGCAACGGAGTTGATGGTTGTGGCACCACCAGAAGCATCCACAGCGTAGGTAGATCCGGCACCAATAACAAATCGATCTTGAAGGTTGGGGGTGCTGTTGGTTCCGTCACACAAAACAAATCCAGATGGTATGCTGGCAATCGATCCGGACCAAAGCACAATAACACCTGTCGGTATGCCCTCGATACCTGTCAAGCTAGACCCATCACCGGAGAACGAGTTTGCCGTGACTGTTCCTGTAGCATTTACAGATGTAAAGCTACCTGCCGCCGCAGTGTTACCACCAATCACCGTACCATCAATCGTACCGCCGTCAATGTCCGGGGTGTTGATGTCAGGGGATGTCAGAGTCTTGTTGGTCAAAGTCTGACTCGTTGTGGTGGTTGCAAGCGTAGCGTCGGACACAGCCGTGTTGAACTGAGCAAGTGTACCCGTCACCGTAGCTTCAGACAAGTCCACAGTGAGTGTGTTGCTTGCAGAATCGATCGTCTTGTTAGTCAGCGTCTGTGTTGCCGCTGTGGAAACAAGAGTGACGCTCGACGGGATGGAAGTTCCATTGATGGTACCAGATGTTGCACTCAACGTTGTAAAGGCACCGGTTGATGCGGAGTTAGCACCAATAGGTGTCCCGTCAATTGCACCACTGTCAATATCTACCGCATCTAAGTATGCTGTGCCATCAATGTACAGATCTTTGAACTGGTTAGAGCCTGACCCGATGTCTACAGTATTCGTAGTTACCGGTGTCAGGGACGTAGAACCAAAAAGGAACTCTTGTGCAGGTCCTGTTTTTGTAATCGGACCGCCTTCACCAGACGTGCCGTCATGTGAGTGACCCGTGCTCGAGTTAAAAGCACTTTGAAGTAGATCAAATTCTCCATCAAAGTCCGAGGCGTTGATTACGTTACCGTCGGCGATATTGTTAGGAGAATCATTTCTTGTATAACCAGTACCCATAATTTTTACCTTCTACCGTATTGTCCGTACTGAATGACGACTGAATCAAAAGCAAATGGAGGGTCAGTCGATTTTCCCTCAAATAGTAAACTTGTAACGTCTCCCGACCCCGTAACCTTTGCAGTTTTTAGGTTTCGAACGTTGCCACCGAATGTTGCAGTACCAAACTGAGATCCACCAAAGAGAGCAACACCAACAGTTGTATTCTGTATGTTGACTTTCGGAGGCTGTATTATATCCGGATCATTGAAATCATACCGCACAGATAAGTCAAAATTGTATGATCCTTGAGGATCTAAGTAGATATCTACAGAGTGTATTGTTTTTCTAGTGACGGGGTCTGTTATGGGAAGAAACGGTGTGGCAAATGAAAAAGGTATGTCGGCTCCGTCAAAACTATTTTCAACCTCGAGTTCGTAAACAAACCCATCATCATTTGCGAAATAAAACTCTTCTTGATCGTTAACGTACTCACTATAGCAAACGTAGGCATTTATACCTCGCGTCTCTGCCCATACAATAGAATCTGAACCTTGTTGAGAGAACTGAGTTGCAATGATTCCACGAGACGAGTCATTAGTAAAACTAGAGTTAAATCCGAATACTCGATACTGGCTTTTGTCTCGTAAGACCATCGAGTGAAATGAGGAGCTGAAACTCATAAACTCGTTAGTTTCACTCTGGATAGGCTTTGATATCACACCGAGCCCAAGATCATTGTTTCTATCCGTACCGCTGAGAAGTCTCAAGCCATCCGGACCCATGAATACAATGTCACCGCCAAATTCTTGAACGGTGTCAAATTCTACACACCCAAGGTCATCTGTAATTGGTTGGATTTGAAAATCTGCAAGACTAGATCCGGCTAATACTTTAATACTACGCTTTGTAAATATCACGAGCTGTTGACGAAAAATAGCCAGACCTGTAATTTCGTCTTCTAAAGTAATTGTACCAGCGCCAGATGCAGGTGTAAAGTCCGTCTCATCAAACGGCGCTGAGAATACTAGGAAGCTGTCCTTTGCCATGAACAAATGATTCTTGTACTCGATGCCTATTGCGGCTCCGTCTGCTTCTGTAGGAGCGCCTGTGAGGCGACTCAACGTGGTATTGTCAAATACAAGAGGTTTGTTTGTGCTGTCAAATATGACAATCTTTTTGTCAGTGCCAAACTTTATCTTGGTAAACCTAACCTTTACGCTAGATACTCCCCCAAGAGTTATGCCCGTGCTAGAGAATGAAGCGTTGTCTGTAATTTGCGTCCATCCAGAACCAGATGATCGATAGAGGTGTGTGTTTCTAGCGGCAAATACCCTCTGACGATACTCGACGATACCTCGAATCAAACCCGTACCCGTCACGGCATTGCTATCAAATTTATCAAACCCTCTGATTTTCCTATAGCCCCCGTCTACAGAAGGCTCCATGTTAATCAGAAGACGGGCAGATCCCGGCAATTGCAACCCTTGTTGAAGGGCAGGTAAGTTTGTCACCAAACCACCTTGAAACTGTATAGGGTACGATTGGAGTCTATCAGGCATATTACACAGCCCGTATGTAAAAATACTCGTTAGTCAGCAGGGTTCTCATATCCTTAACACCCTCGTCAAACTTTCTTTGTGCAATCGTAGCAGACTCTAAGTTGTCCCGGAACATGTATGTGTAGTACATGGCCCCATCGACAATCACATGTCTAAACCTTTCGGGTATACGGGGAACGTCAGTAACATTAACCAGATCCGCAGGCACGGTAAAATATTCAAAGGTAAGTTCGTATGCTTTATCAGGAAAAGGATAAAGGATAAATTCTTCGGACTGCGAACGGACGATACACTCGGGCACACTGCCCTTGGAAGTGTCTGTCTCGTCTTCCTGATCTATATGCAAGTCTACGTACTCGTCGTAGGACAGAGGCTTGAGGCGACGCGCATTACCAACATCCAAAGTTGTGTCACGACGAATGCGAAACGTTTCAAAGTCTAGAACTTTGGCATCAAAAGGAATAGCGTATCTGGCCACACCTGCGGATAGAGTCATAGTTTCTTCTACGTGATTGAAAGGCCAGTTGTAATGCGACTGGTTGATGTGACGCATAGATGCGTTTACAGATTCTTTTATTTGTGTGTAGATAGCAATAGCGTCACTAAAATTAGAAGAGGTCAACTGAGTTTCATTCAGTCGACCACACACATCATTAACAAGTCCGAGATAATCGTAGCTCATTGCTGTTGCGTCCTAATTCTAATCTTACGCTTTGCAGTGCTGTTGCTAGGCGTGAGGGTGACCTCGCAAAATATATCATATACCTTGTTGTTTGTGCCTAAACCCAATTGAATAGTAGCAACTGTATCATTGAATGTTTCACTGACAAGTTGCAAACCATTAATCACGTTCAGGGCTGTCCACGACTGTTCAATATCGTTTTCATCAATAATAGACCAAGATACGGAGGAAAGAGTATCTGTGCCGATGAAACGAGACCAGTCGATGCTATAGTCGAGCACATCGTCCGGATCTTTATTTGGCCATTTTAAAGACATCTTATGCTACCTGACTAACTACAAAAACTATTCTATTCTTCTGAGGTAGTACGTAAACTTCTCTGCGGTGGTCCCGATCTGCTATCGCTATCGGGTTGTCAACACCAGAAACTGTGAGGGTATTTGTCGACGCAGTGCTCGAAACAGATTCCAAGACTTCGGCCATGTTTATCTGCACGGAAGAAATAGAGCCTACAACAACTATGCCCGGTATCTCCTCTGTAAGCTGAAATTTCACCACACCTACGGATATGATTCCTGAAACACTATCGAGTTCGTGAGATGCCTTGCCACTTGGTGATGTGGTGCCTATTGACCCCGTTGCAGATACACTGGCAACTGCTTCTGTGGGTTGAGGCTCGACAGAGGGAACTGATAGTACCGCGTCTACACCACTCAGGGTAACAGTATTACTGATGGCCAACGTACCTATTGAACCTGTCGCATCGGCGGAAGTATCAATGGGAACAAAGTTGATAGATCTAATGTCTAGTCCGGCGGCATTTATTGTAAATGTTGCAGAAACACCGTCAGGTACATCAGAAATATTTACTACCAAAGACCCGGCAGATGAGGTTGCAGTCGTACCATCTATCTCTTTTGATACCTGCGGTTCCGGTGTTCCCGGAGACGCCGTTGCCGATACGGACGCTGGAGTTTTGTTTGCCAACCCCGTGAGTGTCAGAGAACCTACGGCACCCGTAGCATCGAGACCTGAACCAAATATAACTTCCGTAACATCAATCTCGAAGATGTTCAGGTTTGGTTGTTGAACCGTGACTGTTGCACCTACACCGGACACAGACAAGTCGGGGGAAGCCTGTCCGTAGACAGCCGTACCAAATGTGCCTATCCCGTAGACTGCATCATCGGTTCCATAGGTAGACACGAGCTACCTCTTACGCGATACGGATAATTGCGTTTGATGCGTCTGCAGTTGGGAATTGAATGGTCAAGTCACCAGCGGTAGCACTGACTGTGCCGCCAAAGTCGATCACACAAACGGCTTTGTCACCCTGAGAAGAGTTGTAAATGATACAACCATCGGTAGCCACAGTCACGTTAGTAAACACTTCGTCGGTGAAGTCCACAATTGCAGTGGCGCTGTCGAGAGAGATCGTTGCTCCGTCGAGATTTTGACCCCCTGCAGTGTAGTTAGTACCAGATGCTTCGTCGGAACTACCTGTCACGTCAGAGTAATTAGTTGTCGCCGCACCGAATGTACCTGAAGGACTGTCTTTGATGAGGGCAATTTTAAGGACATCGGTGTCGAGGTCATGTACACCACCAAGCAATTCCTGCTTGAAAGAGTTGCACATTGCAGTTGTAATGGCCATAGTTTCCTCCTAGTTAGCCAATTTTACGATAAGGCTTGGTTTTCTTAGCGATGCTTTTTGGTTGCTTGCTAACTTGCTTACCTGCCTTAGTAGCCTCACGTTTCTTTTTTGTCGTGGCGGCGTACTCTTTTGAAGAGAGAGACTTGATTGCCTTCTCGGGCAGATATCTCTCTCCGGTTGCCTTGGGACCTTGCGTGGATGGCTTACCGGACTTGGTTCGCCATTTCTGCTTCGTCCATGATTTCAGGGAACGTTGGCTCTTTGCTAGTGCCATTTGTTTCTCCAAAGATATATTTGGTTAGGCCGTCGACATCTCCGGCAATCTCATACAGGGCAACGACCTTATCATCTGCGGCTATCCAGTTATCTAGGGCTTCGTCGATGATGTCCAAAGACTCTTCATCCCAGTTGCTGGCGTACCAATTGATTACAGTCTCCGCTTCTTTTTTCTGCTTGTTGTAGCGAAAATTAAGTGCATCGAGAACCAACTTTTGCATGGTCATCTCCCTGTAGGTTGTTTGAGCCTACCTACCATTGTAGAGAGATGATCTAGCCGTGTCTAGCTTTTGTAGCCGCCACCCTTCTTCTTATACTCTTGAGCAAGCATCTGTGCCTTACGTGCTGACCACTGTCCCGGCTCACCACCTTTCCCACCTGCTTTAATCTTGTTAAAAAGATTTTTACGCATTGAGGGTTTTGTGTAGTTACCGGCTTCGTTAACACGAGATTCTGTCTTACCGCCTTTTGCATATCCTGTCGGTTCTTGCGCCTTTCGTGCCGGCGTTCCCGGATTACTTGCTTTCGACGGCTTCGGCGCTGTCTTTTTTGCCACGCCGCTTCTCGTAGCCTTCTTGGTGACACCGAGCTTCTCCATAGCTTTTTTTGTTTTTGTGGTCATTGGCATGGCTTACCTCACTGAGTTTGAAAGAATTCTTCAACGGTAGCAAACGTGTCGATGCGTGGTGTAGACTGACTCGATGGAGTGACTTCGATTTCGTCTCCCGGCTCGAGAACAATAAATCCGTCGGAAAATTGAACAAACTCACCGTTACCTAAATTCTTTGATCCTAGGATAAAGGCGCTCGTGCCATCGGCACGATCCCACTCGATATCCACGGTACAAGTACCCCCGGATACATTTTTAATAAAAAGTGTAGACATGTAGGCTCTCACATTTGCAGGGCACGTGTAGAGCACGTCTGTCTGATCTTCTACGGTAGATGAGATGTTTACTGTCCGTGCTCTGCCTGTCTGCGATGAGTTGTAGAAGTATCCCATGGATTTACCAATTCTTACAAGACCAATAACGAGCAGTGAACTTATCTTTTGCCGTGTCACATTTATGACGAGCACGGAAGCTTTTACGTCTTTCCGGATCGTCCTTTTTAATCTCCATATTTGGATCGCCAAACCTTACTAGCTTAATCTGATCATCCTTCTTGGCCAGCACGGCAAACTTCTTAGGACCATCAGGTGTACGCTTGGGTTTGTTGAAACCGGGGAAGGTTTCACCACGATATTTAATTCGACCCGATGAGAGTCTTTCAACATCTTTAGTAGTGGCCATATGGGTTTACCCCCCGGTAGGTTGTCTTTGACTTATCATATAAATAACGAGTTGTAAAGAAAAAAGGAGGAGAGGCCCCGAAGGGCCTCCCCAATATGTTAGGCGAATGCGGCGTCGCTTGGAGCGGCACCGATTGGAGCCATGATTGCAAACACACGGATTACACCGTCAAAGGTGGAGGTGTTGGCAGTCACGTCCAAAGTATCGGCAGATGCGAAGAACTTTGGAGCCATATTGAACTCTTGATTGGTGCCGGTTGAATCTACAGCAGATACGAGAAAATCTGCAGAAGTGTCGTCACCGAGATCGAGAGAAGTTGACGTTGCATCAGCAGTCGTAACCACGATGCCGCCGCCCAATACGAGGGTGTTGGCTGGGATTTCGAATGCTTCAACGGAGTCAGCAGTGGTGAGGTTGGTGGTTGAGAAGTCGAGTACGACCTCTGCAATGTACGCCTTCTCACCAGCAGGGATGCCGGCGGCACCATTTGTGATTGTATAATCAGTCATGATCTATGGCTCCCTTATGCTGTTGTGTCTACGACGCCACGAACGAGTGCTTCTGGGCGAAGTACCTTGCGTCCGAATACGTGCAGACCACGGATGATGTCACTGAAGGTTTCGGTTGAACGAACAACTTCAGTTTTGGCGATGTGAGAAGCAGTAGCACATGCGGACATGTGACCAGCGAGTACGATTGACTCGCCTGCGGCGGCAGTTACACCGGTGATGCTAACAGCGTCAGTGAGACCCGTGGTTAGGGCTGTTGACTTGTAGCAACGGAATCCGGCAATGTTGCCCTGCATGACGAGACCATTCCGCAATGGAGAAGTCTGGTCACCGGTTACCTGCACTTCTGCAAACTTAGAACCAGCGGCGAATAGCTGGGCGTAGAAAGCAGGAGATGCAACGAACCAACGGTTCTCTTCAGGAACGGACTGTTCGTCGAGTTCCTTGGCCATTTCCAACATCAGGTTGACAGCGTTGTCTTGATCCGTATGGATGGCAATTGGAGTACCGGCAGTGCCGAGTGCGGTGTTGGTGGAAAGAAGACCACCGGACACAGAGGCGTCATCAGCACCGGCAATACCAGCGCCATCAGCCATAGACTGCAGAACGTTGAAGTCATACTTACGCTTCAAAGAGAAGGCACCAGAAGAGGTGGCCAAAGCTTCGAAGTTTACGTGTGATTGACGCTCTTCGATGTCGTCGATCTTGAACGCAAATGCGTTGGCCTGATCTACGACCATGGTGATCTGGTCATCAGCCAGATCCTGTGGGTTTACTACAGAACCGCGAGCATATGGGGAGACGGTGATGGTCGGCTCCTTGATGATGCGAACGGTGTCGCCAAAGTTTTCAATTTCACCGGCGTAGTCAGTGTTGGTAATATCCTCTACAACTGACGCACGACGGAAGAACTTGAGAACCTTTTGGCTAAAGATTTCTGGCGTAAAGTTACCAGAAGGCAGGTTGTTGTAACCTGCGGCACTATTGAAAGCCATCGGTTATTCCTCCTTGATGGATTGACAATTAACTTGAAAAGTCGATCCGGCCTTCAGAACGTGCGTTGTCGAGTTCCTCTTCGAGTTTCTCGAATTCCCACGGCTTCATTTTCCGGATCTCAGAAGCCTTCCAAGTGCGCTTGTTACCGTCTGCCCTAGTCTGTACCTCTTTTGCTTGAGGCTTGGTGACGGAGGCGGCGGCGTCGGCGTTCTTGGACTTCTTCTGTGGTTTGGACCCTGTGTCCGCTTTGTAGAGATCAACTACACGAGATGCCCACTTAGCGTCTGTGTTGTTACGATAGATGCCATCGGAAATAGATTTCGGCTGTTCTTGCAACCACTCTAAGAACTTCTCATCCGCTTTGAGCGTGTCGAAGTCGGGTTGTAAACGAAGCAGTTCTTCGTATGCTTTTTGCTTGACGAGTTCTTTTTCTTTGGACTTTAGCTGTTCCAGTTCCTCTTGGAGGGTTTGAACTCGTGCAGATGATACTTTCTCAATCATGTTATACAGGTCGGGGTTCTGTTGCTTAATCTGCTCGAGTTCCTCGTTTGTATATTGTTGAGTTTTTCCTGCTTTCATTTCTTCAATCTCAGACTTGTACTCATTGACTTTCTCGTCGTAGTGACGCTTGAGATCGTCGTACCGTTTTTTGTAATCTACTTCGTTTTGTTGCGACTCGGGTTCGTTGGCGAAGTTCTCTTCCTGAGTAGCCTCCTGAGAGGGGTCAGTCTGTTCATCTTGCTCACTTACTTCCGTGTCTTCATCTTCTTTATACACGTCTTCTTTGTAGCTTCCGCGATAAAGATTATCGTTGTTGATCGTACCGAACGAATCGTTAGGTTTATTGGCACGATGCCCTTTTGCTTTTGTCATGATTCACCTTGTGTCATGCGGGGCCGTTTGTGACGGGTGGCCGCTTCGGTTGTAAAGTCGGGGCCGCAAGCAAGTACGGGTGGCCGA
>CAACVD010001443.1_pt1 | contig 11402 bp, 14 predicted proteins | sample 2381771 | NCBI WGS metagenome assembly CAACVD01 (sample SAMEA5211965, study PRJEB30684) | marine metagenome | biome: Marine; feature: Epipelagic; material: Water | collected 2015-10-15 | depth 15 m | reverse complement strand
AACAAGCAGAAAAGGAAGCGAATATTGTAAAATCTATTTCTGGTGCACAAGTTTCTGAAAAAGAACTTGAAGAAATTAGAAAAAGATTAAGAATGAAATAACAAAGGATTACCAATGGACTTTGACGATAAAGGTTACAAAACCATAATTTACATTGATAAAAATAACCAGGTCGTTATTAAGTTCAACGGCTTTCAAGATAAAAACGAAGCAGATACTTTTTCTCAGTTTATCTCATGGGAGCTTGGCATAGAAGGTTCACACTACAATACGACATATCATTAGGGGGGGTTTTGTTTTAAAATGCCAATTATTGAGATTCCGTATAAACCAAGAGCATTGCAAAAAATTTTGCATGAAAAAATCTCTAAGAGCCGATTTAGTGTTTTAGTATTACATCGTAGAGCCGGTAAAACTGTGATGTGTATTAATCATATGATTAGAGCTGCTTTGACAAACCCTAATCAACCAAGTCGTTACGCCTTTATTTCGCCTACATTTAAACAAGGTAAAGCAACGGCATGGGATTACATCAAAACCTATGCTGGAAAAATACCAGGTGTAAAATTTAATGAGTCTGAACTTAGAGCTGATTTTCCTAATGGTTCAAGAATCACCATTTTGGGTGGTGAGAATGATCAGGCACTCAGAGGTATATTTTTAGATGGTTGTGTATTTGATGAAACGCAAAGCATTAATCCCAGTGTGTTTCCTGAAGTCATAAGACCAGCATTAGCCGACAGAAAAGGCTGGTGTATTTTTATAGGCACACCAAAGGGTAGAAATTATTTTTATGATCTATATTGCCAAGCCAAAAAAATGGATGGTTGGTATGCCTCTACACATAAAGCAAGTGAGACAGGCATATTAGATAGCGAAGAATTAGATTCTGCAAAACAGATGATGTCGCCTGATTTATTTGAACAAGAATTTGAATGTTCATTTCAAGCTGCAATCACCGGTGCTTATTATGGTACTTTGATAGAAAGGGCTGAGCAAGAGGGTAGAATCACCGATGAGTTGTACGATGAAAATTTAGAGGTTGAAACCTGGTGGGATTTAGGAATGAATGACCAGACAGTGATTTGGTTTGTTCAAAGACATAAAAGCGAAATAAGGCTTATTGATTATTACGAAGCTAGTGGTGAAGGATTGGATCATTACGCAAAAGTAATAAATAATAAACCTTACGATTATTCAACGCACATAGCTCCTTTTGATATTAAGGTCAGAGAGCTTGGAGCATACGGAAAATCAAGACTAGAATCTGCGTTGGAATTAGGTATAAGCTTTACAGTAGCTCCAAAACTATCTATTGAAGATGGGATTGAAGCTGTGAGAAAGGCAATTCCAAATTGTTATTTTGATAAAAACAAATGTCAAGTTGGAATAGAAGCATTGAAAGCCTATCAAAAGAGATGGGATGAAAAAAATCAATGTTTTAGAAACAAACCTTTACACAACTTTGCTTCGCACTCTGCTGATGCGTTCCGCACAGGAATCGTTGGTAGTGGGATAGAGGCAACCGATTGGAAAAAAACAATAAGCGTAAATACAAATTATATAATTTAATATGGCAAAAGTTTCAGATCATGAATTAAGACACATTATAAATAATGAAATCAATAATGCACTAGGATTTTTAGGCGGTGAATTATCAACGCAAAGAAAAAGAGCATTAGAATATTATTTAGGTGAAAAACTAGGTACAGAAATAGATGGTAGATCCCAAGTGGTTTCTACTGATGTTGCTGATACGATAGAAACCATTTTACCTAACTTGATGAGAATTTTTACTGCATCAAATCAAACGGCAAAATGCGAACCGGTCAAAGCAGAAGATGTTGCGTTAGCAGAACAAGCAACAAATTATTTGAACTACGTATTTAATAAAGACAATCCTGGTTTTCAAATTATGTATACTTGGTTTAAGGATGCGTTATTAGAAAAAAATGGAATTGTAAAAATATATTGGTCAGAAGAAAATAAAGTTTCTCAAGAGACATACAAAAATTTAAGCGAACAAGAATATCAATTATTAACCAATGATGAAAATATTGAAATTGTTGAAAGCGAAGAATTTGACGATGAGAAGGCACAAGAGCAATTAGAACAAGTAGAAAAAATTGCAGAGGCACAAGGTCAAGAAATAAAAATACCAAAACCAAAACTTTATAACTGCGTTATTAAAAGATCAGCAAGTAGTGGTAAAATAAAAATAGAAAATGTTCCGCCAGAAGAATTTTTAATTGAGAGAACAGCAAAGACCATTGAAGATGCAAACTTTGTAGCTCACCGAACAGTTAAAACAAGATCACAATTAATTGAAATAGGTTATGACCCTGAGATTGTTGCAAAACTTCCTGCTACACAAATCGTTTTATATAACAATGAACGATTAACAAGATTCAAAGATATTGATGAATACCCATTTGATCAAACTCCAGATACAGCTACAGAAAATGTTGAGCTGTACGAATGTTATGTCAAAGTAGATTATGATGGAGATGGAGTTGCAGAATTAAGAAAAGTAACTGTTGCAGGTGATGCAGGTTACGAAATGTTAGATAACGAAGCGGTAGATCATATTCCGTTTTGCGGATTGACACCAATACCTATGCCTCACAGATTTTATGGCAGAAGTGTGGCAGAATTAGTTGAAGATGTTCAGTTAGTTAAATCAACTGTTATGAGACAATTGTTAGATAATATGTATCTGACAAATAATAACAGAGTAGCCATTATGGATGGAATGGTAAACCTTGATGATCTTTTAACGTCAAGACCAGGTGGAGTGGTAAGAACAAAACAACCACCAAACCAAGTGATGATGCCAATGCAATCACAAACGATTTCGCAACAAGCATTTCCATTATTAGAATACTTAGATACAGTTAGAGAAACAAGAACTGGTATCACAAGATATTCTCAAGGTTTAGACGCAGATGCTTTAAATAAAACAGCAACTGGTGTTAATACCTTAATGACTCAAACGCAAATGCGTATGGAGTTGATTGCAAGAATTTTTGCAGAAACTGGTGTTAAAGAATTATTTAAAAAAATATTTGAATTATCAATTAAGTACCAAGACAAAGAAAGAATTGTTAATTTAAATAATAAATATGTACCGGTAAGACCGACTGAATGGAAAGATAGATATAATGTTACCATTTCTGTTGGTTTAGGTTCTGGTTCAAAAGAGCAACAGATAGTAATTTTAAATTCTATTTTAGAAAGACAACTTCAAGCATTTGGATTACAAGGCAACAAAGAGTTTCCAATGGTGTCGTTAAAAAATATTTATAATACACTATCTAAAATGATTGAAAATGCAGGTTTAAAAAATGTTGAAAATTATTTTGTTGATCCTGATATGGGTCAAAGAATGGTAAGACCATCTCCACCACCGCCTATAACACCAATTGAAAAAATTGAATTTACTAGAATTGATAGTGAGAATAAACGTAAACAAGCTGAACTTGAATTAAAAATTAAAGAATTACAAGCTCATAACGCAAGATCACTATTAGATTTTGAAACGAAGATAAAAGAATTGGAACTTAAATATAATGCTCAGATAGATTCTGCTGCGATTAAAGCAGAAGCAGATTTAAATAAAGCGATTCTATCAAACAATGGTAAAGCGTTTTCACAATCACAACAAGCAGCGATAAATTTACAGCAACAGATTCAAGGTTTAGATGAACAACGAAGAACAGGGCAAGTTGAGCCAAGAGATCCGCAGGTCGGACAAGGCGAAACAGATATTGGAGAACCCAATATTTAAAGAGTCATTAGAAGAGTTAAAAAAATTATATACCCAAAGTTTATTTAACACTGGTGCAAAAGAAACAGACACTAGAGAAAAACTTTGGTTAGCAGTGAATGTGCTTGGCAAAGTAGAACAACATATTCAACAAGTTTTAGATACTGGTAAACTAGCAAGAAAACAGCTAGAAGATTTTAGAAACCAACAAGAATCTAAGAAATTCTAACAATCGTTAGGATAGGCTAACCCCTTGTGGGAGCTTTAATCATAACAAAGAGGTAAAATATGTCAGACAATCAAGCCAACCCTGTAGAGGGAGCTGAAACTGATTTGCAAAATGCTGCAAAATCAATAGAAGGTTTATTGACACCAAGTCAAGAACCAGTAAATAAAGAAAAGGTTTCTTCTGAACCAAAAAAAGAGGAATTATCGCAAGATAATCAACCTCAGGAACAGGAAAAAATGGAAACTGAAACTGAAGCTCCGGCTGAAGAAGAAGTTTCCGAAGAAGTATCTCAAGATGAAAACTCTGAGAGTCAAATACAGGAACAAGATTCCACCTACAAGGTCAAAGTTGCAGGTCAAGAATTTGATGTTACCCTTGATGAACTAAGAGCAGGTTATTCAAGAGATGCGGACTACCGAAGAAAGACAGAAGAATTAGCAAGTGATCGCAAATCTCTTCAGTCCGAATCGGAAAAACAAAGGCAAGACTATTCTCAACGCTTATCAGAGTTGAACCAGTTAGTGTCTTTAACACAACAACAACTTAATTCTGAGTTTAAAGATTTAGATTTAGAAAGGTTGTATGACGAAGATCCAACAGAAGCTGCTAGGCTTGAACATAAAATGAAAATGAAGCAAGAAAAACTTGCTACATCTATTCAAAAAGTAAAAGCTGAGCAACAAAGGCAGATTCAACAAGTAGTTTTTGATCAACAAAGAATTTTGGCTAATAAATTGCCTGAATTTGCTGATAGAGAAAAATCTAAAGAGTTGAAAAAAAATATGCAGTCATATTTGCAATCTTATGGTTTTAAGGATCAAGAGATTGGACAAATTTATGATCATCGTATTGTAATGTTGGTAAATGATGCGATGAAGTACAGAAGTATGCAAAAATTGAAACCAAATTTGGCTTCAAAGATGGCAAAACCTGGAAAAGTTTTATCAAGTGGTGTTAAAAAGACAAAAGCTGATGCAAACTTTGCACAGAAGAGAGAAAAGTTGGGTCGTTTAAAAAAATCAGGGAGTATTAAAGATGCTCAAAGTATTTTTTTAGACATGATAACTAAAAACAAAAAATAGGAGACAAAAACTATGGCACAAATAAGCAATACGTTTAGTACATACGATGCTATTGGTGAAAGAGAAGACCTATCAGATGTTATCTATAACATTTCCCCAACCGATACACCTTTCATGTCTGCAATCGCAAAAACAAAAGCGACTGCTGTTAATCATGAATGGCAATTAGACTCATTAGCGGCTGCTAGTGCGACTAATGCTGCTATTGAAGGGGATGAGGTCTCATTCGCTGCACCAGATGCAACAGTAAGAAAAGGTAACCAATGTCAGATTTCAACAAAATCTGTAATCGTTACTGGAACTTTAGAAGCGGTAAATAAAGCAGGAAGAAATTCTGAACTTGCATACCAAATCTCTAAAAAGTCAAAAGAACTTAAAAGAGATATGGAAAGTTCATTAACTGCAAACAACGCACCAGTTACAGGAAACGACAGTACAGCTAGAGAAATCGCTGGACTAGGTTCTTGGTTAAAAACAAATGAATCAGCTTCTGGAACTGCACCAAGCACTTCTGGAACTAATGCTAGATCAGATGGAACTCAAAGAGCTTTCACTGAAGCACAATTGAAGACTGTCATCAAATCCGTATGGGATAATGGTGGCGATCCATCAATGATTATGGTTGGTTCATTCAACAAACAAAAACTATCTGGTTTCACTGGTGGTTCAACTAGATTTGATCCAGCAGAAAACAAAAGATTAGTTGCGGCTGTTGATGTTTACGAATCAGACTTTGGAGCTATGCAAGTAACTCCAAATAGATTTCAGAGAGCTAGAGATGCCTTCGTTATTACACCAGATCTTTTCGCAGTAGCTTTCTTAAGAGATTTCTCTTTAGAAGACTTAGCGAAAACTGGAGATGCTGCGAAGCAATTCTTAGTTACTGAGTACACATTAGAGTCAAGAAACGAACAGGGTTCTGGTATCGTTGCTGACTTAACTACTTCATAATAGTAGTATCTAGTGGGGGAGCAATCCCCCACTAACAACTTAACCTTTCGTTTGGTCTTTGAAGTCAAAAGGCGGAACGAAGCAAACAAAGGAAAATATAATGAGAACATTAAACGACTATTTCATAACTGGAAGAGTGTCAGATATATCAACAGCAGGTTCAACATTTGTAGCAGTACCTGATGGTGGCAGAATCATTAAAATTATGACTGTCCTTCAAGGAGCTATAAGTGGTGGTAATGCAGCAATCACTTTTGAAATTGGTGGAACTGCTGTAACTGGTGCTGATATTACAGTCGCACACTCAGGATCAGCAGTGGGAACAATGGATGGATCTTCACCAACAGCAAATAATGAAGTTCAAGAAGATGGTTCAATTGAAATTCTTACTGACGGAAATTCTACAGGTGCTAAAGCACTTGATGTGACTTTCATAATTAGAAGATAATAAATTAGGGGGTGGAAACACCCCCAAAAATTAGTATAGATATAAATTAGGAGATAAAAAATATGGCTGGAAATTCAACAGATAGTTTATTTGCAGTAGTATCAACTGAAAAAGTAAGCGTAGCAAGTTCATCTGCACAAAGTGCAGCGATTGCATCAGGCGTTCATCATGTGAGATTAGTTTCTACTACAAACTGTCATTATTTAATTGGAGCAAACCCAACAGCAACTACAAGTTCTGTATATTTACCTGCAAATGTTATTGAAAAAATAAGATTAAATCCAGGTGAAAAAATTGCAGTAATAAGAAATTCTGCTGACGGAGATTTACATATCACTTCATTATCTAAATAATGGCTAAGAAGGCAAAAGGTTTTGGCGTAGATAATTACGTTTTAAGGAAAAGAAAAAAACGTAAAGGTCGTCATGCAAAGAGTCCAAATAAAAACTTTACAAAGAAAAAAAGTAGAGGACAAGGTAGAGCATGAGCAAAAGGTTTCAAGAACAAGAAGGTTTAATTAAAACAACTTATCACTCTGACGATATGAATAGACAGGTAGTGGTAGAACGTAATGTAAATTACAAACCTATTATTGACCATAATAAAAAAATGTTTACACATAACGATGGCTATTCAAAATCAAAAGATTTAAAAAGAGTGGCATCTATTCCTACTTTGGTTTTAGAATTATGGACTAAAGAATATAACGGATCAAACAATTGGTTTGCCTTGAAAAAAGAAGAACAACAAAAAATTCTAAAAAAAAAATTAAACTCAAATGAGTTTCAATATTTTAGAACAGCACCAGGAAAATTATAATGGCATTAAATACATACTCAACATTAAAATCATCTGTCGCTAATTGGCTAAACAGAACTGATTTAACAGATGAAATTGTAGATTTTATTTCTTTAACTGAAGCAGATTTTAACTCTAAACTTAGAATTAGAAAAATGATTTCAGAATCAACAATAACAATAGATGCAGAAACAGAAGATTTACCAACTGGTTTTTTACAAATAAGAAACTTTTTTATTACATCTGGATCAACCAAATTACCTTTACGTTATATGACACCATCACAAATGGATTCAATTAAAGGAACTTCTACAACAGGCACACCAGAAGTTTATACCATACTAGGAGATAAACTACGTTTTGCACCAAAACCAGATTCTACTTACACCTCAACTATGAATTTTTATAAAAAGTTTGATGTTTTATCAGACAGTAATACAAGTAATTTTATTTTATCAGATCATCCTTCAATTTATTTATATGGTGCATTATACCATGCTACAAATTTTTTAGGTGGGATTGATAAAATGTTAGTTCAAAAATGGCAACAAATGTATGCAACTGCAATGGAAAGACTTGAGAGAAACGATAGAGAGGATCAGTTCTCTGGATCGCCTTTACAAGTTAGATCAGAAGATACAATAGCATCTAATTTTGGAGGTAGATAATGCAGCTAAAATTTGGTGAATGGCTTCCAGATCAACCCTCTCATTTAAATCCAGGTGCGAATGTTGCAACCAATGTATATTATGCAAGAGATAGTTATAAAAGATTTCCTTCTTTAGTAAATTATAGTTCAAATAATATTGGAGCTAACGCTAGAGGCGGTGGTTCTTTTAGAAATAATTCAGGTGCAGTTTTTAATTTTGTTGCAAAAAATACTGATATTTATCAATTAGATGGTGGAACATTTACATCAAGAAAAGGATCGCTTACAGGTGGAGACACAGACTTTTGGACATTCACCCAATTTGGCAATCATGTTGTTGCAAGTAATGGAGTAGATGCACCTCAATATTATTTAATGGGTACATCAACAAACTTTGCCAATCTATCAGCAATCGCAACAGATGGAACACCACCTACATTTAGAACATCAGGAGTTATAAGAGATTTTTTAGTTACAGGTAATCAAGCAACAGCACAAAATAGAGTTCAATGGTCTGGTATTAATGATATTGGAACATGGACAGCAGGATCAAAACTTGCAGACTCACAAGATTTACCTGGTTCAGGTGGTGAGATTGTTGCAATTACATCAGGTGAGTTTGGTTATATATTTAGACAAAATCAAATTGTTCGTATGGATTTTGTTGGAGGATCAACCACATTTAGATTTTCAGTGGTGTCTCCAAACAGAGGTGCAGTCTATGGTAAAACAGTTTGCCAAGATAACAGAAGAGTTTTCTTTTATGCAGATGATGGTTTTTTTGAAATTAATGGTGATACCATTAAAGCCATTGGTGCAGAAAAAGTTAATCGTTTTTTTGATTTAGATTTAAACAAAGCATTTAGTGATCGTATTTGTTCAGCAGTAGATCCATTCAATCAATTAGCTTTATGGTTATATCCTTCTGCATCAAACACATCTAATACAACAGGTGTTTGTGATAGATTAATTATATATAATTATGCAACGGAAAAATGGTCATTAGCAGAATCTAATGCTTCATTTATATTTTCACAATTCGTTGGTGCATATACTGTAGAATTAATGGATATTATTTCACAAAATTTAGAGAATATTAATATAGCACTAGATACTGATTTTTGGTCTGGAGGACAATTATTATTAGGTGCAATTGATTCGGACTTTAAAGCTGCTATTTATTCCGGTACAGCAAATGAGATAGAAATTGAAACTTCAGAAGTTGAACTTTATCCTGGTTTTCGTTCTGTAATAGAAGGGGTCAGACCTATCGTAGATGCAGCAGCTACAGTATCTATAAAAACAAGAGAAAGATTAGCTGACAATCCAACAGCAACTGATTATTCTAGTATGCAGACCGATGGCTTAAATCCTTTGAGAACATCTGGTAGGTATATTAGAGCAAATGTAAAAGTAGCGTCAGGTACAACATTCACAAATGCTCAAGGTGTAGATTTTATTAGTTCACAAGGAAGCCAAAGATAATGGCAGATATTATTGATAAAGACATAGATAATGTTAGGTATTCATTTGAGACACAAGAATTTTTTCAAAGACAACTTGAAGAATCTGTGAATAGCCTTATAAATAAAAACAATGTGGAAACCGATAAGGTGTTTTCATGGTTTATTAGTTAGGAGACAAAATGGCAGGTATAAAAGATTATTCAACAACAGCAGGTAATAATACTTCAATAGGTGGTGTTAGTGTTGCAGAGGGAATGTTGCCTTCAAATATTAATAACGCATTTAGAGCAATCACTGCTGATATAAGAGAATTTTATAACGATGCACAATATGTAATTTATGGAGATGGAGATGCAGCATTTACTATTGCTTATGCAAGTGCAACTTCATTCACAGTAGCTGGTGTAGATGTAACTACTTTTTATCATGCTGGTCGTAGAATAAAAGCAGTCGGATCATCAACTGGCACAATATTTGGAACAATATCTAGTTCAAATTTTTCAACAAATACTACAGTCAATGTAACTTTTGATAGTGGATCTTTACAAAATGAAAGTCTAACTATTTTTGTTGGTATACTTTCTAAAACAGGAGACTCAATACCAGAAGACGTTATAGATGGAACTAAAATTGCAGATGATAGTATTAATTCAGAACACTATGTAGACGGAAGTATTGATACAGCTCATATTGCTGATTTACAAGTTAGCACTGCAAAAATTGCAGCAGATGCTATTACTGGTGCAAAAATTGCAGACGATGCAATTAATAGTGAACATTATACTGATGGATCTATTGATACTGCACATATTGCAGATGCTAATGTTACACTTGCTAAACTTGCAAGTGATTCTGTAAACTCTTCAAAAATTGTAGATGGTTCAATCGTTAATGCTGATATTAATGCAAGTGCAGCAATAGATGCTACTAAAATACATGATGGTACGATTTCTAATACAGAGTTTGGTTATTTAAATGGAGTATCAAGTGCAATTCAAACTCAACTAGATGCTAAACAAGCATCAGATGCAGAACTTACAGCGATTGCTGGATTAACAAGTGCTGCAGATAAAGGTATTCAATTTACTGGTTCAGGAACAGCAGCAACATACGATCTTACTTCTGCAGGTAAAGCGTTATTAGATGATGCAGATGCAGCAGCTCAAAGATCAACTTTAGGATTAGGAACAATAGCAACTCAAGCTGCAAATAGTGTATCTATATCAGGAGGAAGTATAACAGGTCTTGGAGATCCATCTTCTTCTGCTGATGCTGCTAATAAAAATTATGTAGATCAACTTATTGCAGGACTTAGAACTAGAATTGTTGCAGAAGTAGCAACAACTGCAAATGTAGATTTAAGTGCTGATCTTCAAAATGGAGATACTATTGATGGTGTAACTCTTGCAACTGGAGATAGAGTATTAGTTAAAGATCAATCTACAGGATCACAAAATGGTTTATATACTGTTGTAGTTTCAGGTACTGCAAGTAGAGATACTGAATACGATACAATCGCAGAACTATCTGGTCAGATGGTTGTTGTAAATCAAGGTTCAACAAATGATAATAAAATATTTTTATGTACAACAAATAATACGGCTTCTTTAGGATCTGATACAATTACATTTACACAAGTAACTCCATCTAATACTGGAACTGTAACAAGTGTTGGAGTAGCAGATGCAGGTGCTGGAGAATTTACTGTAGGAAGCACACCAGTAACTTCTTCAGGAACAATTACACTTGCAATAAATTCTATTGCAGATTCAAAATTAGCTACTATTAGCACAGCAAATAAAGTATCAGCAGCAGCTTTAGATATTGATGGAGCTTCTGATATTGGTGCAGATTTAACAACATCTGATTTAATAATTGTAGATGATGGAGCAGGTGGTACTAATAGAAAAGCAACATTAACAAGATTAATAACATTTGTAAAAGCTAACACTGATGATCCTACAGCTCTTGCAATAGCGTTAGGATAATATAAGGAGATAAAATGGCAAATAC
>CAACVD010001442.1_pt1 | contig 11406 bp, 11 predicted proteins | sample 2381771 | NCBI WGS metagenome assembly CAACVD01 (sample SAMEA5211965, study PRJEB30684) | marine metagenome | biome: Marine; feature: Epipelagic; material: Water | collected 2015-10-15 | depth 15 m | reverse complement strand
TTTGCAGCCCTTCAAAACCATTTGGATCGGGGTTTCAGTTGTGCTTTTGCCGTGGCGTTGGGTTCAAATGACTGGTCTGTTCAACAGTGGTTGGAACTGAATGATCTTCCAAAAGACCTGGTTCAAGAAGACCCGTCCACGGTTTGGTGTGTTGCTTTGTCGTATGGTGATTCGATCGAATACGTACGGCCAAAACTCGACAAGTACATGCCAAGAAGCGCCAACAAAAGCAAATGGAACGCACAAGACCGGGCAACGGCTACATTTGAAAACGGTGGAAAGATTGTTTGTTTGTCATATGAAGCTGGGCGGAAAAAGTTTCAAGGTCAAGGTGTCAAGTTGGTTTGGATTGATGAAGAAGGCAAAGACGATCAAGTGTTCATGGAATGTTTGATGAGGACGATCGATCTTGGTGGCCGTGTTGTTGTAACTGCTACCCCGGTTGATGGTTTGAACTGGTTGTTTGATCAGTTTGTTGAAGAAATCCGTGAAGGGTATTCAAGAATCCAGATCAGTGGATTGGATAACCCGTGGATCGATAGTGTGAAGCTAAGAAGAACGGTCCAACATATGAGTGAAACAATGCAAAGAACACGCCTTTTTGGTGACTTTGTTTCACAAGAAGGTTTGGTATATGATGAATTCGATCCAAGATACCACGTTGTGAAGCCGTTTGACATTCCAGAAGACGGTGAAATATACCGGGCGATTGACTTTGGTGTAAGAAATCCGTGGTGTACTTTGTGGATATATCGCGATCGTGAAGGTTTGTTTGGTGCCGATGATTCTTTATACATCTATCGTGAATACTACAAGACGAATCGAACCACGCTTGAAAACGGCCGTGAAACAATACGGCTTTCAGAAGGCGATCCAAGATGTTTGTTCACGGTTGCAGATAGCGCCGGGAAAGATGCCCGGTTGATCTTGGCGCGTGAACTTGGTGTATCAACCAAACCTTCACCAAAAGAACTTGGAATGGTTACAATGATCGGTTTGGTGAAAGAACGGTTAATGATTCATGCAGATGGAAAGCCGCGCTTGTTTGTCTTCAATACATGTCCAGCTTTGATCGGTGAGTTTAGAAAATACCGCTGGTCAAAAATAAAAGGCAAGGATCAACCACTCAAAACGGACGACCACGCTTTAGATAGTTTGAGGTATGCAATTGGCTTTTTATCACGATATGATAGACTGAACACAAAACGAGGTTGACAACATGAACTGGTATCAAAGACTTTTCACGCGGATCGGCTTGGCTTCTGAAACCAAACAATTTGGCAAGGTGGACACCAAACCAACCCAGATCCAACACGGCGCTTCTTACATTTCAAACGGTGGCCGATCGGCATATAGTCAACTTGGTTCACTTGGTGCATATGTTCAGCACCCGTATGTATACGCGGCGTTGTCTAGGATTTCACAAGACCTAGCTTCAACGCCTTTGATGTTGCTTCAAGGTAAAGGAAAGAACGCCAAGATCATTGAAGATCACCCGGTCTTGGATCTGATTGAAGAACCGTCAACCGGTATTGACCAATTTTCATTTCTTGAACAACTGATCATAGACCTTGTAGCCGCTGGAAACGCGTTCATTTTGATTCTTGGTGAAACTGAAACACCGGTTTCAATAGTTAGACTACATCCAGAACAAGTTGGCATTGTAACAAATGAAACCGGCGTTGTTGGATATAGATTCGATGCAGACGGCCAAAGCGTATTGTATACACCCGATCGTGTTATCCATATCAAAAATGCAAGCTGGGCAACCGGGATTCAAGGCCTATACGGTGTCGGCGCCGTACAACCTACACAACAAGAAATCAAAGCAGACTTGAATGTTTCTGGTTTGGTTGAAGTCGCTTCCAAGAAGGGAAGACCGGACGTGATACTTTCACCAAAGAATGAACTTGACGTTTGGCAAGAAGAAACCCGGCGTGATGTTCTTGATCGTTACAATGGAATGATTGAACAAGGCGGCGCGATCGTTTTGTCTGGTCAAGTACAAGTGGACGTGGCCAATACTTCACCAAGGGACGTTGAATTTTCAAAGGTCAAAGAATTTTCCAAGTTGGCGATCACCGCCGCGTTTGGAACACCGCTTTCAATACTAGGTGAAGGATCGGCAAATTTCGCGACGGCTAGACAAGAAGCGATCATTCATTGGTCAAACGTCGAAAAGAGAGGAAAGAAGATCGCGTGGGCGTTGACCAAGATTGCTAGACGTTTTGATTCAAGTCTACGTTTTGAGTTCGATTATAGTGGCGTGGAAGCCTTGAACGCTATGCGAACAGAACAGATCGAACGTGTAACCGCTCATATCTTGAACGGAATGGAACCGGGCGCGGCCTATGCTTTTGAAGGTCTTGGTGAAGCGCCTATTGGATCGAATGAACAACGTGAAGAACCAGTTGAAACCCCGGCTTTGGATGAAGAAGAACAAGTGGCCAATCTTGCCAACTGGATTGAACGATCGTATTATGACAGTGAAGACGAATCAACAGAAGAAGTTGAAATGACTGTTGACAAAGAAAAAGATCCTTTGGCCAAGTATGGAAGTCTACAAGAAGCCTTTGACGCGCTTCCAGAAGCAACACAAAAGGCACTGACAAAGAAGGCGACTGATCACAATGAAGAACACACAGCCAAATCAAAACGAACTTCAAAGTTGAAGTTGGCGTTAATATATATTTGATCATCATCGTGAAGTGTAAGCTTGATCATTGGTTCACCCCTTGTTTGAAGTTGTCATTGGAACCACCAAACCAAAAGAACTGGCTTCTGATTACAATATGAAAGTTGTGTTCTTTTTCATCCAATACCAGAAGTCGATCTTCATCCCATGACATGACACCAAACTGACATTCACCAAGGTAGCCAAACATATAGTTGTTTCCAACCGTTTCAAGACGGCCGTCTTCTTTCAGTCGCTTGTGTTCAAATACGCCGTCTTCATCTGGTACAGTACCGCCAAAAGTTGGAACCAGGTATGGAAGCCAATTTGACACGTTGTCAAAACAAAATTCGATCCGTTCTTGAAGGTCTTCAAGGTTGGCGGCGTGATAAAGCCAAGTTGTTACCTCTTGTTTGTTCATGCCGTCACCCCTTCAAGCGCTTGGTTGATTTCTTCCTTACACTGATCCAAGCTGGTACAACCAAGAAGAAGATTCCAAATGTTATACACCGGGCCCCGGATGACATAACAAGAAGCGCTGGTTTTGTAGAAGTTATCGAAGCATTGACGGATCACGGGTAGCTTGAACGGCGTTCTGGTGATCTTGTGGCCTTTATAGAAATATACATTCATTGTTTACACCTTTTGAAGTATTTATTGATTGAAATAGGCCAGCCGGCCGGCGACCTGTCAACAGTATATCATGTTTTGGAATAAATCACTGTATATTTATTCACCTTGTTGTGTCTTTTCTTCCAACAAAAGACGGATCAGTTGTGAGATCGTCAAACCTTGTTCTTGTGCCATCTTCTTCAAGGTGTCAAACAAGGTCTTTTGACACCGAAAAATGATCGTTTCTTCCAGTTTACTTTGCATTTTTCCCATCCAAACAAGCGGTTGTGATCCAGTGTTGAACTTGAACGGGCCAATCATCCCACTTTTGATCCGCTACAAAATCAAAGTCTGAATCTGATAGTCTATAAATGAAGTCTTTTCTTCTGTCTTCAAAGTTCGTCAATATGCCAACAAACAAGTCTTCTTTGTGGGTTGACCAGCCTTCAACAGTCAAGAAGCGTTTAAAGGCATCTTGGAAGGTTTCAGAAGCATTTGTTGAAGAACCATCGACAAGAAGTATTGGTGGATTATCAAAACCGTCTTCTGTTACTGCAAAATCAAAGAAGTACCGTTGAAGGTTTGACAAACGAAGCTGGTTTCTTGGCCCTTGTTCATTCTGTCTTTTGAACCACTGTTGAAGACGATCAAACCATCCAAACGACCAGCAACGGCCAGACTTGGCGTTATACTCTTTCAACAACCAAGAATCAATCACTTTGATTTCAAGGCAAAAGTCAAAGTTCACGGCGCTTTTAACTAGGTCTTCAAAGTCTGATTGTTGAAGATTCTTCTTCCAACCTTTGAGCTTGGACCAGCGTTCAACAAAATGAAAGAATACTTTTGATTCACTTGTTGTTGGTGTCATGTCATGAAATGAATTTTGTTTTTCTTTGTTATTCTTTATTACATGTGGTTCAAGGCTTTGATCCAAGGGTAGTTCAAGGCTATGATCTAGGGGTAGGTCAAGGCTATGATCCACCGTATCTTTTGAAGGTAGATCAAGGCTATGGTCTAGGGATGGTTCAAGGCTTTGGTCTATGTCTGGACGGTTCAATGTGTACTTCTTTACTTGATAGTATTCAGAAGAAGACAACCAACCTTGTTCTTCAAAGTGTTTCAAAGCGCGCTTGACGCTTCCAAGACTGATCCCGGCTATCGTTGCCAGCTTGCTTTGTGAACCTGTAAACGTGCGACTTTTTCCACCGTGTGAAATGAGTGCAGTATATACAAGTATTTGTGAACGTGAAAGTTGAACCAGCCGGCATTGGTCAACGTGAAAGAATGATCCATAGTACATTTTTATACCTTGTGTTGTGGGTTGTAATACATTTATAGTATACTACATTCAACCAAGGAGATCCAAAAGTGATACTTTATTTTGTAGACGTAGAAACAACCGGGCTTTCACCACAACAACACACGATCTTGGAATTTTGCGCGATCAAGCACGTGAACCGGGTTGAAACTGAAAGACTTTACATGAAGATTCATCCAACTGAACAGGATCTTTTTCGCGCCAATGGTTACGCTTTGAAGGTCAACGGATACGATCCAGAAGCTTGGAAAGACGCGCTGGAACCAAGTGAAGCCGCCAAGAAGATTTCAAAGTTTTTGTATGGTACAAGTGAAACGGCCTTGGTTGCACACAACGTATCATTTGACGCTAGAATGATCCGGGCCTTCTTGAAGCGTTGGAATACTGATCAAAACCTACCTTATAGAACAATTTGCACTGTCAGCTTGGCTTTTGCACACTTGAAACCACTTGGTTTAAAGTCTATGAAACTTGACAACATACGGCTTTTTCTTGGCTGGCCGTTGGAAGGTGCACACACCGCCACAAAAGACGTTGAAGATTGTGTGAAACTGTTTGACTTGCTTGTTCCAAAGCATACTGAAAGCCAAACGGTTATAGTGAATCAAATAACAGTCAACACCACAAAATCAAAGGGGATCTGAAATGGCATTTGGAAGAAAACAAGTTGACAACATCAACCAAGCTCTTGATTCAACAAGTTACTTCACGGTCGCCGTAGACGTTGAAGCATATTTGGTAAAAGTTAACTTGGTATCTATCAAAATGTCAAACGTCCACGCTTCAGCAACTAAAACCAAGGTGATCATTTCAAGGGATCAAGATGGTGATGATGTATTGATCACTGAAACTGAATCAAACATTTTGGTTGGAAAGACAACTTCAACAACCAAGTGTTCAGCCTATCAGTTTGATTCAATCGTTCCAGCAACTGACAACGATACTTTCTATGTACATGTCAAACTGAACCACAACACGGCTACACTTGATCGTGTGTTCGTATCTTATGAGGTGTGATCATGGCATTGGCCAAACCTTTCAACAGTCAAGGCGGTACAGTTCAAGACACCGGTGAAAATATGCAACAAGAAGACCTTTCAAGCCAAACCAACGGATCAAACCAAACATTCACGGTTTCAGTTCCATTTGATTCTGAATCATTGCGCGTCTATTGGAACGGGATCAGACAACAGATCGGTGAAACAATCACGGTTCAATCAATCACCACGTTTTCAACCAGCTTCACACCAAACACTGGTGATTATATCTTTATTGACTTTACCCCGGCATAAAAGAAGCCGCCAAGGTGAAGAACCAAGGCGACTTCAAGGGTTGGAAAATAGAGGGACTAGGGATTAACCGAGATAGTCAACCAACACTGTATCACCGCTATCTGGTGCCGTTCCAAAAGTGATTTGTGAAACCGCGCCGTTTGCTTGAACACTGTATTGATCAGCGCCGCTTGGTGAAGAAGCCTTTTCCATACGTAGACCGTTTCTGAATACATGAACTGAATCAAGACCAGCTGCGGCGTTTGCAAGGTCAAAAGAAGCCGTGGTATTGTCACCGGTGAACTTTTCTTGGCGTGAACTGAATGTTAACTTTCCAAGTTGGATCGTTCCGTCTGCAATTTTGGCATTGGTTACGATCGAATCTGCAAGTTTGGCCGTTGTAGAAACCGCCGCGTCTGCAAGCTTCGCCGCCGTGACTGCATTTGAATTGATTTTATCGGATGTGACCGCATTTGAAGAAATCTTGATCGCCGTTACTGCATTTGTTGCAAGTTGTGAAGCACCGATCCCGGCATCCTTTACGATAATGTCACCGCCGCCGTTCAAAGCGATCGTTGAATCATCAATAGAAACCGCCAAGTCATTGTCTGTACCGTCAAGAACCAAACCACTGTTCGGCCGTACAACATCCGCGTTCAAGTGAATACGTTGAACAGCACCGTTGGCGATCTTCGTAGAAGTTACGGCACTTGAAGAAATCTTATCCGTTACAACTGCATTTGAAGAAATCTTAACCGCGGTTACGGCATTTGAACCCAACTGTGTAGCACCGATCCCGCCACTTTTTACGATGATGTCACCACCGCCGTTCAAAGCGATCGTTGAATCATCAATTGAAACTGCAAGGTCGTTATCTGTACCGTCAAGAACCAAACCACTATTTGGACGTACAACATTTGAATTCAAGTGTTCACGTTGAACGGCACTGTCTGCGATCTTGGTTGCATCAATACAATCGGCGCCAAGCTTCGCCGCTACAACGATCCCGTCTGAAAGTTTGGCACTTGTTGAAACAGCACCGTCTGCAAGTTTCGCCGCGGTTACGGCATTTGAAGCTAGTTGTGAAGAACCAACCGCTGACGTTCCGATCTTCGCTTGTGTAACCGAAGCCGATCCAAGCTGGGTTGATCCAATACCTCCGGCCGCTACTTTCAAACCGCTGGAATCCAAACCAAGTGTTGAACCGTCAATCTTGGCTTTCAATGCACCGCTTGAAAATTCAAGACCGGGATCACTTGCCAAACTGACTGAAAGCGTGTTTCCACTCTTTACGATTCCATTTCCACCGGTTATTGACCCGGCGCCGCTGAATTGGGAAAATTCGATCGCATTGGTACCGATCGCCGTGATGTTGTCGCTAGTAAGTACATAACCAGCGTCGGCGTTGGATGTACCTTCAAGAACAAAGACGGCCAAAGATTCAAGTTTGGCTGGTGTGTCTGCATCTGTTGAACGTGTCAAGACAAACGGCGCGCCAACTGCACCAACTGTTGTAACTTTGTACAGTCCGTTTTCGGCTTCTGTTCCACCGGCTTGAGACTTCACCAAAACACGATCGTTTGCACTCAATGAAACACCGTCAATAGTGATCGCGCCGTTGGCGTTTGCTGTCAAGGTAGCACCAACACCACTTGAACCGTTGTTGTAAGTCGCGGCCAAGTCTGCGGTTGTTGCTACACGCGCCGCGTCTTTCCAGTGAAGACCAGAAACGAGTGAATCAACATAGGTTTTATTAGCTGCGTGGTTGTCAGCGGTTGGTGTTGCAACCGACAACGATCCACTTGAAAAGTCAAATGTACCAGATTGATCCAACTTGGCCGCCGTGACTGCGTCAGCTGCAAGTAATGAAGTGATGATATTGGAAGCTTTAATTTGTTCGCTTGTTATTTGAATTGCCATTTTGAAATTCCTCTTTTGGGTTGAAAGGTCAATAAACTTTACACCAAAAAGGATCGTGTGTCACTACTGTAATACGGGGAAAAATGGAAGGAATAAACCGATCAAACTTTATTCCATTGTGATAAACTGTTTACAAGTCAATCAAGTTTGGTTGGTGAAACGTCAAAAATATAGGTGTAAACTATGGAATCTGTAAACAGTAGAATCAAAGAACAGTGGTTGGAACTGATCCGCCGTGCAATCAAAGAAGAAGGCCGGGCAAAATCCAAGATCATGTTCAAACAAATTTTGTTGGTGTTGCCAACTGAAATGAAAGACGATTTGGTTCAAGCATACGTTGAAAGGTTTGGTGTCATTCCAGACTGAAAAAAGAAACCCTTGGATTGCTGGCCGGCTTCCAAGGGTTTCAAGGTGTAAGAATGTACACCAACCATTAACAACTAAACATTCAATCAGCCAACAAAAAACACTATATCAAACTTTCATTAAGGTCGCTTTGATTAGATCAACAACTTTTGAAATGTGTTCAAGCTTCTGTTCAAGCAACGTCAAACGCTTGTCCAAGTCGCTGATCTCTTTCACAATTTCTTGTCTCATTGCGTCTTCACGCGCTTGAAGTCCAAGAATCACACCGTCATAACGATCACGAAGTTCTTTTTCTTTGACTTCTGCTTTGGCTTCACGTTCATCGGCCCGGCGTTGTTGATCGCGGTTCTGGTACCAAAGGAAAGCCGCAAAAGCAACATTGGCCCCGCCGTTCATGAGTATTTGAACTAATTCTTGTTCTGGCATAACTAGAAATCCCCTTGATCACCGCGGATCAATGTATAGGTAAAAGTTCCAACCCCTATTGTCTGAATTTGTTTCTTACAAAGATGTATCAACATATCAAAGTCACTAAAGCTTTGTATCACTGTACAACCGGCGCTATATCGTTCAACATTTTCAACTGTTCTTGTTTGGCTTGCACGGTGTATATTTATCCCAAAGTATCCAACATGTTGTTCACCTTCACGATCAAGGATCTGGTCTTTGTTTGAATCACGCCAAACGCGGATCTTTTTTCGTTGACACAATGCCAAGTATCGACCAGCATGAAGATCCAGTTCATACGCGCCGCGCGCTTGTTGTGGATCAACCATGATCGCCGTTCCATCAACCCTTGTTGAGTTTTCCAACCAGTACAAACCCGGATCAGTTGTACACTTGAAAATGAAGTGTTGCCAAAGGCCTTGTTCATCCTTACAAACCACATGAAATTGATCGTCAAACTTGTTGGCTTTGGCTTCTGGATTCCGAAGGCCGATCAGATTGAGATCAAAAGCACCGCCAAACGTGACAAAACCAGCCGCTTCAACGCGATCAAGAATGTCTGGACGTTCTACAGATTCATGATAGATCATTTTATTTGGCCCCCGTGATACTTCCAACTGTGATTGTACTTGAATTAGATGAAAAATCAAATGAAGAAGCCAAAACCATGACACGTTGGTTCAAATATGCACCTTTTAAGCCGTGTATCCGTTCAGAAGTGATTTCAAGTATATCACCGGCGACAAACTGACTTGTGACAAGTTTACAACGAAGTGTGACACGTTCAAAGGTAAAATGATCCCAGCTTGCCATTCTATTCAGATCACCAAGGGCCAAGTCTGCTTCATTGGTGTCTGGACTATACAAAGCTTGCGCGGTGCGTTTGATTTGTCGTTCTGCTGGAAAAGAAGCCAACCTTCCACTTGTGATCCCTATGCTATTGCGTTCAAGACTGTTCAACGGTACGGTTGAACTGTATTCCAACGTACTGATTGGAAAGACTTGTTGTTGAACTGGATCGAATAGATCGTGATTGACAACTTGAAAGATGTCTTGATCACCAACGTGGCCAGCAACAAACCCGGCTTCGTCTGGATCTTGACAACCACGCCAAGACAACTGACCTTGACGAAATACCATCCATTGACCAACATTTGAAGCGGTGTTGAGTATATCCCGGATACCGTTTGTCAAAGGTGCATCCAGTACAAAACGCCACTTGTAATTGGTTGTCGTTGACCCGGTGATATATGTTTGTTGAAGTTCAGCGTCTATTGTATCCCATAAACCAACACCAAACACACCACCAACGGACCATTCAACCGGCAACGTGTCAAGGCTTCCATTGTTACCAGTGCCCGTTGATTCGATGATTTTTCCAAGAATGTTTGTTGGATGATCGTCAATTTGTGCACACAAAACAACATATGAACCACCGGCGTTTGATAGATTCACGGCGCTGGTTGTACTTGGAAAGGCCGCTTGACCGCTATTCGGTGAAGTCGCTACGGTTGTTGAAGTTGAAGAAGCGTATTCCAAGAAGAACGGCGTTGAAGAAGATGTTTGAAAGCACTTCACCAAACCATTCTTTGAAGTTTCCCTTCTGATCCCGTCCGTATTTGTCAACGTCAAAGTTGTGTCACCAACTGACCAGGTACCAACCACGCTTCTGAAAGTGCCAAGTTCATAAAATAGATCCTGTCTTGGTGGGTTAGATGTTGAAGGGGATGGAACCGCGCCAACATTGCTGTCTGTTCTGTTCTGGAAGGCCGTCAACAGATCAACAAATTGAAGTGTCAACTTTGGTTCAAACCCGTTTCTTCTTATTCCGTACAACTGACCGGCGGCTATTCTTTCAAAACCACTTGATCCAATCTCACAATATAGGTTGGCATAGCTACCACGCGCGATCGCGTCAAGCATTTGTGAAGCATCGCCAACAACTGAAACTGTGAAACCACCAAAAGCAACTGACCACCTAGACGGCACAACAGAAACACCATTGACAGAAACACCACCGGCCCCGATCTTCAAGTTACCTTGGCCGTGACTGTACACAACAAAGTCACGCCCGATCCCGTTTCCAAGATCGACAAATTCCAACTTGAAGACCGGGGTGATCTCTGGTTGAAAAAGTTTTGATATGAACGCCGTTGACCAACTCACTATGACCACCAAGGCTTGGTGATCTGGTTTCTTGGGTTATACATTCCAGTCGGTCTTGGTGTTGAAGAAGGCCGATCCAATGTTACACGACCAGCGGCCACGCCACCTTGAACCGGTGCACCGATCCAACTGTTAGCTTGACCAGCTTGTTGATCAACGTCCGGGTGAAATGAAAATAGTGAAGCGGTATCCACAACAAGACGGATCGACAAACTGAACAACCTTCCAGTTTCATTTGTAATTATATTGGTCCCAACATCGCCTTGAATACGTTTCAGAAGTGGAAAGAATCTATAATGAGTGATGAAAGACGGCTTTGAATACGAAAAGGCGATCTTGTTTGTCAATGGTAAGGTTCCACCGGCGGCCGGTGACCACCCAACACTTGAAAATGAATTTGATACTTTGTTTTGTTCAAACAACAGTTCAGGATTCTGTGAAAGTATTGAACAATAGTCATTGGCCAAAGGCGCTTGAAGTCCACTGAAACCACGAAAAGGATCACCACCAAGAAGAACCGATTGATCACCGCCGGCTGGTTCAGTGATAATTGGATGACACCACGCCCGATCTGAATCCACGGCAAAAGCACAACTGAAACCCCGATCCAAATGGTTTTGAAGGGCTGCAAA
>CAACVD010001439.1_pt1 | contig 11416 bp, 13 predicted proteins | sample 2381771 | NCBI WGS metagenome assembly CAACVD01 (sample SAMEA5211965, study PRJEB30684) | marine metagenome | biome: Marine; feature: Epipelagic; material: Water | collected 2015-10-15 | depth 15 m | reverse complement strand
CTACTTTTAAAGCTATAGCTCTAGCTCGTGCACGTGTATCTACTTTTTGTGTAGATGATGTAACTGTAAAAGGTCCAAGAGAAGAACTTGAAGCTGTGTCGTTAGAATAATTACGTAAGTTTAAAGTAACTCTTGTGTCTCCAGTTTGTGATACAAAGTCAGGTATAAATCTTCTTATCTTCATTAAAAACTCACCATCACCTCTTAGATCAGGTATAGAAGAAGTTGTGCCTCTTGCTATTCTTTGTGTGATATCAAAATCTCCTGATGTAATATTTGCTGTGATAGCTGTTGTTACACCAGCTTTAATTTGATCTGTACCTGTTTCGTGTTGATAGTATGTAGATACCCCATCCGTATTACCTTGCACATACGTAGATGAAGTAGCCCCTTCAACTCCGTCAGCATCATAGTCTAGTGCATGTGGATTGCCAAATACAGCTGAGTCTGCCCATGCTGTTCTAGCTAAAGAACCCACTGTCCATATGGGTCTAGAGGGAACAGAGTCTTGGTAATTATAAGAAACCATTCTGTTTACAACAGATGAACTAGATGTTGGATAGAACCACATAATCTCACCAAACAAGTTATTTAATCCTGCGTTAATCATTTGGTTACCAGAATCTAAATTAATATCATCGTAAACATAATCTTCTACTAAGCATGTAAGTGATTCAAGTGCACCGGCATATTTAAAGAAACCATTTTCAGATAACCAGTATGCTGCACCATCAACTTCAACAACTGCATTCTTACCAGCTAATCCACAGTTTGTTCCTGCTTGTACGAAAGCAAATGTAAAAGGTTGACCAACAAAACGCATTAAGAATAATGCTGTGTCTGTGTAAACATAGATTGCATCTCTACCTCTAATCGCTCCCATGATCCGTGATCCGTCGGCCAGTCTCTGTGTACCAGCGTCATTGGTTGCTGTAGGTGTATACGTATTAATGTCCTCAACTGCAGAGAATCTTACAAACATATCATCTTGAGTAGACTTTGTACCAATCGTGGTTTCTGTACCAAAGAATACTAAGTGTCTATCCGGTGTGGATACTAACATGTGTCTTGATGCTGTTGGTGCGCCAGATATAATCGTGGCTCTTGTAGACGTAGCATCTGTTGCTGCAGAGTTCCATTCGAAACATTCACCATCAACAATTAAACAAATTGCTTTGTCACCAAAGTTATCTAATGACCACATACCAGGGTCTACAATTAAGTCACCTGATGCTGCCTCACCCCATGCCACAAAGTTTGATGTGCTTGTAACTGTGTCTCCTCCAGAGTGTGATGCTGCAGTTGTATTTCGTACACCTCTTGTTACACCAGATAAACTATTACCTGATACACCTGTGTATGAAATTTCTTCTGTGCCTATCTGTATAAAGTTTGTACCTGACGATGGAAACTGTGATGCATCTGTTAGTGTTATGCTCGTTGCAGAGTCTGTAATACCAGAAGCAAGTGTTGTTGATGTTGCTCCAACTTCTACACCACTCCAAGACCCTAGACCATAACCAAAACCTTGTCCTTGTACATCAGGGCCTATATGATAATAATGTTGTACTCTAATACCACCTGATTCTGTTGCACCAGATCCAGTCTCATTAGACGGCATTGTAATTGTAATCGTATTTGACGATGGTACAGTTGTAACCATAAATCTTATGTCATCAAAGTTTGCTGCTGCGTAATCTGAATTTGTAATAGCTGTAAAGTTATCAAGTAAAATAACATCGCCAGCTTCAATACCGTGATCAGTAGAAAAATTTATTGTAACGATAGCTGATCCGTTAGTTGTGCTAAATGCGTTTGTAAGTGTTGTTGTAGTTTTAATAGGATGTATGTCATAGAACACACCACCTGAATAAGCATATAAAACTCTGTTGGTTCCTATAATAGAGTATTTAATACCCTGACTATTTGTAAATTGATGTAGACCTCTGGCAGCTCCTGTTACATTGTCGGCTCCTAGCTGTTTCCAACCACCTATTTTTTCAGGAGTTGTGTATCTAAATCTTACATTATCACAATCTATCCACTGTCCTTCAGCAGTTGTGGCTGTAATTTGTTTATTTATACCAGGTGCAAACCCTATCTTTTGTAACATAGATCTCCAGATTATATTAGATTGCGTTGATGTTCAACGTTATTTGACTATTCCTAGCATAGGTCTTTTATCATATAAATTAGACTTTGCAAACTGTCCATCCGCATGATTATAGTGTAAAAATACTTGACCACATAATTGGCCATCAAATGGCTCTCTCCAGTGCTCTAACTCACAGCCAGAGTAAATAAGCATATCCCCTGGTTTTAAGTCTACTTTTATACCTTTAGGTGCTCCGGGCTTATGTATGCCTTTATGCTCGTCTATGACGTTGTCAGACCCCGTAGGATCGATAAATATGGGCCAGTTATCTCCACCTAAATTCAATGTAGTAGATATCTCACAACTTGGTCTATCCTTATGTCTATTTAGTATGGCGCCTTTTTCATAAACTCTAGCATAAGAATAAGTAGGAACAAGAACCATTCCTGTTTCCTTTTTCATAACAGGAAGCACTTTCATTAAAAGTGTCTCCATAACTTGATCTGCGTAAATAGAGTATACACCTGGAACTTGTGAATCTTTCCAAGTGCCGTGTAGTGGGCTTTCAGGTAAAATATTATTTTGATACATGTAATTAATAGCATCTCTTTTTAACAAGAAATAGTTATAGCAAAAATTTGCTAATTCGTATGATACTGCTTTTTTTATAACTTTATATTTAAAAGATTCCATGTTGTGTAAAATTAAAACTTATTGATATTCTTATATCATCTGATTCATTAGGATCAACACAGTGTTCTAGCCATGCTGGAAACATAAGAACTCTGTTTTCAATAGGCTCTACGTGCACTTCAGTCCACAGATGATTGGGTAATTCTATGCCTTTTTTCCTAGCAGGGAAAACATATTTTGGTCCACCCCTAGGATCATCAAATTTTATATGTCCAGAGTTTTTAGGAACTTTAATATAGTAAGCGCCACTAAAAAAACTATTGGCATGAACATGAGGTCTATTAAAACCATCTTTATAATTTATATTAGCCCACATGTTTCCTAAAGTAGGCTCTTTGTCTAACATTTCTTCTTTATAAATTTCTTGCTGCATCTTATATAGCTCATCAATTAAGGGTTTAAACACTGGCATTGTTTGCATGTTGGTTTGACTGTGCCAACCTTTTACGTTGGTTTTTTTTAAACCTTCATCTCTTTTAGACCATTCTAAAATTTCTTTTTCAAAAAGTTTAATATCAAGATTAAGATCCTTGGCGTAAAGAAAAGTTGGAAAGAAACCTGCTTTAATCATTTAAAGGGCTCCCCTCCAAACCACATGACTAAAGATTTTCTCAAACCTTTTGTTACTGGAATAACTCTATGATTAATGAAGCTAGCAAAGAATATAGCATGGCCTTGTTTAGGTCTAATAATTTGACCTGGTTTAGCTACCTCTAATCCTCCTCCTTCAAATTCATTATCACCAGATAAAATTAAAGTCATAGATATCTTTCTTACAGGTGGCTCGCTCTTCATAACTAAATCACAATCCATATGCCAGTCATAAAAACCACCTTCTGGATATTCTGTGTATTGTGCTTGTTCGTTTATTTGCATGTTTTCAAAACCAAAATGTCTTTTATTTGTTTGCTGCATAATTTCGTTTAATCTTCTGTACATAGGCGTTGCTACTTCTCCATCAAAAGGAATCCAACTAATGTGAGATGTTCGAGTTTTTGTATCATACACTCCTTTATCTCCTATACCTATCTGTGCATTTTGTGGTGGCATAGACCTTCCTAGGTTACATATTAATTCACATTGTTCTTTAGTAAAAACTGGTTCGGTTGTTTCAACTATCCAAGATTTCCAATTAGGTTCTTTCACTATCATAATGACATCCTTGCTGCGTTGTGTCTAACTTGGTCATATCTAATATCACAATTAGCAGCTAAAGTTCTTCTAACTTGATTTGTACTATTAAAAGGAAAAACGGTGTGGCGCATGTCATACGGAAAAATATAAAAGTCTCCTACCTTTAATTCTGGTTGATAATCTGTGGAAGCAAACTGACCGCTTGAATTACCTATTATTTGTAATTTTCCATTACAAGGTTGATCACTTGCTGAATATTCCTCACCATAATGAGACGGTAGTTTTAAAATCATAACCGAAGATAAACCAGTAAAAATTGATCCTTGGTGGATATGAATAGGATTGTATTCGTTATCTTTCATTTCATTAATCCAAATAGAACTCAGTCTTATTTCCATTGGAGTTATTCCTTTAATATTTAAATACTCAGTATACACAGACAAGAACCAATCTAAGACATAGCGAGATAAAAAATTATGACTAGTCTGTTTATCACTAGCAACACCCGAGTAATATAAGGAATGTTCATTTTTTATTTTACCCACAAGTTGTTTGTTAGCGGGTTTTAGATCTTTAAATCTAGTTTCATAAATAGAATTAATATCGTTAAATATCTCAAGGGGAACTTGAGTATGCATTACATACTGACCTAACGGAATTATTTTACGTTGCATTGCTACCTCTAATCTTTGTTGCAGATATATCCTCTATTTCTTTTGGAAGAGATATTTTTTCTATTTGATAACCAACGTCTCTGCCATAACAAATGTTAGTTATATTGGGGACTCTTACAACCTCAAATTTATTTCTATAGTCTTTAAGTTTTTTCATAATCTTTCGTCGTACTGTCTTAAACGGATAAGGATTATTTTTTCCTTCACACGTTCTAACCATTATAACAACTTGCCCAGTTTTTTCCAGAGCTTTTTTAAATAATTCAAAATGCCCATCATGAAAAGGTTGATATCTTCCTAGCATTTGTGCTGTGGGTTTTTTATAGTTTATCACGTATATCCTTTATAATATTTTGATAATCAAAATTAGTTATTTCAAATGTACAAGAACTTGGCTTTTCAAACATTTGATTTGTGTCATCAAATCTTCCCTTTTTAATTGTATTCATCCATATCTTTACATCATACTCGTGTCTATCTTCATCAAACGGACAGATAAAATCAACGACAGCATGACCGTCCGCAAGAGCAGATAAACATGCCATTCGCTGAGCCTGTCTTGTTCTACCAGACATAGAAAAATCCCAATCATTAAACATCTTTCTTATTTCGTCTGCATTAAAATAAGCTAACCCAGTTGATAGCTGTCTAGCAAAAGTTGTTTTTCCAGAACCCGGTAAACCAAATACTAATATTCTCATAATTTAATGTGTCCATATTTTTTTATAATACTTTCAGGTATCATTTTTTTGTATTCGTTATGTTGAATGGATATATGTGATCTAATAGTATGGAGATTGTTACCAACAACAGCATCATCATACTTAATATTATTTAAATTAAATTGAGTAATAGAATGGTATCTGTGTGGATAATATTCTAATCCTAAATAGTAATACACTTGTTTTATTGTCTTCTCTGTATTATTGACTAAATCCTCATACTTTATAAAAAGATATTTTTGTTTTTCTTTCATAGCGCCTTCAACAGACTTTAACGTTTTTACAATTCCTCCATCTGGGTGCATTAGTTCATTAAGTTTATCTTCAATCGTATTATGTTTTTTATTTAAAAAAGCAGTAGGCTCATTTTCAAACCATTTAATATAAGAGGCTAGAACATCCATAAGATCTCTCCATAAAATTATACATTTAATTGGTTGATTAAAATGTTTTTTAAGTAAATAAAAATTACCTGAATTTAAAGCTGGACCTCTATCTATAATTGTTTCTTGTGGCCAATCTTTATAAAAATGATCGTAGACCATATTTAAAACATTATCTAAAGATTTATGATCAGGATAATTTTTAAAAGTCTCTTCTAATTTTAAAAGGTGAAGAACTTTCATAATCTCTAAAGTTATTGAATTTGCTGTGCAGGCAAGATCTGGATTTTGATTTATTATAGAAGCAAATAAGGTATTACCTGATCTTGGTAGAGATGTTAGAAAACAAATATCTTTACTTCGTTGTAACCTTGAGAGGATTTTCTTTCGAAAGAGCCTTTCGTTTCTCATGCGGTAACTGTTCATCTGTCTTTATCCTTTCAATAGTTTCTAGTTGACCCATCACGTTAAACACTTCAGGTTGTGAAGAGCCCTCTGTAAGAGTAGCGGCTTTATTTTTCATTATGGCGTGATATGAATTCATTTGATGTGTGTTAACATTTTTGTCATCAAAACTACCATTATTAAATTCTTTTTTTAATTTAGACCACATTTTAAGTTCTCTCATTCGGTCTTTTGCAACAAGTTCTGCGCCTGCTTGATTAAATCTTTTTTCATCAAGATCTATTAGATAAAGATCTTTTTTATATTCATCTGTTTCTGTTTCTATCTTTTTTTCTAATCTTCTTATTTTAACTGCATTTTTTCTATATCTAAAAGATAGCTCCATTAATTGTTCTAAGAAAACATTTTGTTCTCGAACACACTGCCAATATTTCGATGCCACTGTTGGATATTTATAGTCTTGAAGAACAGACATTCTAGCTTCTGTCTCTGTCCTAAATATTTGTTTTTTATTCCAAGTATCTCGAAGTTCACCAATCATGTCTTTAAATTCAAGAACATCTTCTTTTGGAAGAATGTTATGAAGATGGTTTTCTTCTTTTTCAATTAAAGGTTTAATATTGCTATACTCTTTATCCATTCTGTTTTGTTTATACTTCTTTCTATATAAAAGTCAATTATTAACTTCCAGTAATTGTCTTTGTTGACACTGCTGCTGTAAATTCTTCTGTGTTGTCAACAGGTGATCCTGTACTTCCGCCAAAAGCTAATCCTAAACTTGAAGTTCCAGCTCCTGATAAACCATATCTTGCTGTACTCATATTTGTAGTTGTAGTCCAAGTAGATCCGTCGTATTGTTCTGTTGCATTTGAAACAGCTGGGAGACTACCGCCAAAAGCTAAGCCAGCCGTCTGCTCTCCGGATCCTCCAACTCTGTCTCTAGCTGTATTTAAATTATTACTTGCAGTCCAAGAAGACCCATCATACTCTTCTGTGCTAGCTAAACGAGCACCTGGTGAAGGTGTGTTTTCAAGACCTGCAAATCCTAAACCAGCAGTTTGTGTTCCACATCCAGCTAAAAATCTTCTAGCTGTGTTCATAGCGCCTGATCCTGTCCAAGAAGAACCGTCGTATTCTTCTGTTGTAGCTACGTTAGCACTAGTTTGCAGCAGACCACCAAAAGATAATCCTGCTGTTTGTATACCAGCCGATCCCATTCCTCTTTTTGCTACAGGCATGGCATTACTACTTGTCCAATTTGTTCCATCATACTCTTCTGTGTTAGCTAAACTAGATGAATCAAAACCACCAAATCCTACAGCTGCTGTTTGTGTCCCAGTTCCACCTAATGCATATCTTGTTGTTCCCATATTATTTCCAGCTGTCCAGCTTGTGCCACCGTATTCTTCGGTTGCATTTGTTTTAGCTGGGCCAGGATATCCACCAAAGGCTAAACCTGCTGTTTGTGTCCCAGCTTGTCCCATCATATATCTTGCTGTTCCTAAATCTCCGCCCGTTGCCCAAGCTTCTGTAAATATTGCTCCTCGTAAAACTTGATCTGTAGTATTGTACCAGACTTGACCTTTTACAGGATTGTCTGGGTTTGAAGATACTACCGGTACTTGTGTTCCTTTTATGTCTTTGTATGCTGCCATATTAACTTATTGTTATACTCTTTGTTGTTGTTGCTCTTGTAAATTCTTCTGTAGCAATTCCAGGACCAGGAGTTCCAAAAGCAACTATTCCAGCTGCCTGAGTTCCGCCTCCAGCTCCTAAGACTCTACCGGCATTTAAACTTGCACTAGCTGCAAAACTTGTACCATTGTATAGTTCTGTTGATGTTAAAACAGCTGGAGCAGCACTATTACCACCAGAAAGTAAACCTGCAGTTAAAGTTCCGCCTCCCATAGCTTGTTCTCTTGCTGTAATTGCATTTCCACCAGATGTCCAACTTGATCCATCATACTCTTCTGTTGCAGCTGTTAATCCTGGAGGAGAACCACCTGTTGTTACGTAAGATGCTGTTTGAGTTCCGTTCACAGACGATGCAGCAACTTTTCTTTCTAGTGATAAAGCACCACCATTTGTCCAACTTGATCCATCGTATTCTTCTGTTGCAGAACTTTTACCTGGTGATCCGGGTAAACCTCCCCCATAAACTAATCCTGCTGTTAAAATACCAGAAGCACTTAAAGCATCTCTTGCTGTTGTCATAGTTCCGCCAGCTGTCCAAGAGCTTCCATCATATTCTTCTGAAGTATTATATCTACTTCCTGGACTTGGTTGCAAACCAGCAGCATTAACGGCTGCTGTTTGAGTTCCAAAAGATTGACATGCTCTTTTAGCTACTGGTAAATTTCCACCATTTGTCCAAGAGCTTCCATCATACTCTTCTGTGTTGTTTGTTGAATTAGGTGAACCTGGAGGTGTTTCTCCTGCGCATGAAAGTTGCGCTGTTTGAGTTCCAGTTCCAGCCATACTATATCTTGCTGTTGATGCGTTGTTAGCTGTTGCCCAAGCTTCACTCATCCCTCTATATTTTAAAGTTCCAGGTGAGCTACTGTTGTACCACACCTGACCTAAAACAGGGTTGCTTGGGTCAGAGCTAACACTCTGCCATTTAAAACCTTTTATTTCTTTGTAGTTAGCCATTAAAAAATTACTCCGGTAAAGTTATGTCTTCTGGTCTAAAGTTGCTTCTATCGTCCTCTGGTCTTGCATCCCACTGAGCCTGAGCAGCTTGTACCTCTGCATCAACAATAGCTTGAGCTTCTGCTCTTGTTTTAGGTTCTCCTAAAACTTCTCTTATCCAAGCATTAGCTTTTCTATTGTTTGCAGGGACTTGCCAGACATTTCCTGGGTAACCTGACGGTCCAAAGTTAGTAGAATCCTCTACTGTAATGAAACCTTTACCCCAATTTGTTGCTACTAAATATTGATGTGCCATAGTTTGTCCTCCTTAACTTGTTGTTAGTGTTTTTGTTTTTACTCCTCCAGTATCAAAATTTGCTGCGTTAGAACCTGCAGCTATAAGAGTATTATTTTGTGTTTGACTTGAACAATAGCCACTCGCAAAAGAAAATGGAACTGAATTTCCAGTTGTCCAAGAAGAACCGTCGTATTTTAAATCGTTTTGATAACTAGCTGGACCCTCTGTTGTATACATTCCTGCTGTTAAAATTCCTGATCCACCCTTATTATATCCTGCGTTACCAGGCAAAGCTCCTGCTGTAGTCCAAGATGAACCATCCCATTCATAACCAGTTGGGGTAGGGGCTCCTACTTGAGCTCCTCCAATAAAAGCTGCAGTTTGAATACCAAATCCACAACCGTAGTTTATGGCTGATGGCATACTTGTTGCACTTGTCCAAGAAGACCCATCATATTGTCCATGACTAGATAAACTAGAACCAGGTGTTCCACCTCCCGCTATTGCTCCTGCTGGTTCCAAACCAAACCCTATGGTTCTGTTTCCTGAATAAGGAGCAGTGTTAATATTTGACCAACTTGATCCGTTAAATTCTTCACAAGCGTTAGATATTCCTGTTGATGGAGAAGTACCGGCTGCACAAACAGCTGCTGTTGTTGTTCCAAAACCACCTCTTCTATAAAGAGAAACTCCTAAATCGGGTTTAGCAGTCCAAGTGCTACCATCATACTCTTCTGTTTTTAATACACTGCTAGATGGCCATCCGCCATACGCTAAACCTGCAGTAGCATCACCCGCACCACCAGTGGCTGCATAGTTTCTTGGTGAATTTAAAGCTGGAGTAGTTGCCCAACCTTGAGCCGTTTCTACAGTAGCCTTTAAAATATTAGTAGTAGTATTATACCAAACTTGTCCGGTGTCTGCTGTTGGATCACTGGAAGTATTAATATTTGTAAAACCCTGTATGCCTTTATAGGTGGACATTTATTATTTCTCCCTAAGTAGCCAACCCTGAGTACCATCCGTATATACTAATGTGAAAGCTGCTCTCTCAACTGAAACTGTTAAGTCTGCTGCGCTTCCCATAATTTTTTCTGAGTTTCTTCCTACAGTTAAATTGTTTGTATCAAATGTGCCAGCGTAATCTATAATACTTACTTCGTCACCTAAAGTTGGTGAAGAAGGTAAAGTCATTGTAATCGCACCTGACGTTGTATTTACAAAATATCCATATCCTGCAGACATAGTTGCTGCAGTTGTTGCAACTGCTTGCCAAGCAGTTCCTGCAGTTGAAAATGAAAGTTGACCAACACCAGAAGTACCAGATCCTGTTACAGAATCTACTTTTAAAAATGTTCCTGCTGTTACGTTACCTGTAGGGAATTTTAATGAATAAGATTGTGAGGCTGAGTGGGCCGGACTAATCAGCTTAATCCCGTGGGAATTATTTTCGCAGTTAAGTTGAATAGTTCCTGGATTAGTATTACCACCTATTTCTACATAACCTGTTCCATTTGGTGTTGCTGTAATATTTCCGTTTGCACCATCTGTAATTGTAATATTTCCAGAGTTTGTTCCTGAATTAGTATCTAAAACTAAATTATATGCACCGCTTGATGTAATTGTTGGTGCAGCTGATCCTGTACCAATTTTAATTTCACCAGATCCTTTTGGTGCTAATTCTAAATCAATATTTGAATCACCACCAGCAGCGGCTAATTTAGCACCAGAACCTGTAGCAGCGTTTGTAATTTCTAATTGGTTAACAGCAGAAGATGTAGTTTGAAAAATTAATTGTTCATTTCCATTTTCATCTCTAATTCCATGGTCATCATCAAAGTCAATCATGAAAGAGTTAGTGTCTAAGTTACCACCTAATTGAGGTGATGTATCGTCTACAAGATCTCCACCTGTTTGAACTTCAACAATATTTGGATTAGTTCCATCAGAGGCGTCTGCGTAAACTATTTTTGTTGTTTTTTGTGTGGCTGTAAAAGTTACAGTTGATCCTGATCCAGACGTATATTTAAACTGTACTGTATAAGCACCAGACGTTGAATTTTTTAAAATATAAAAAGTTTGTACATCTAGAGGAATTGTAACAATTTGATTTCCTGTAATTGTACCCGTAAATTCAATAACTCTGTGAGCAAGAACAGCTCCAGTTGATCCATCAGAAACAGATAATGCAGTTGTTTGAGCACCTCCTGCAATAGATTGTGCTGAGTACCCACCAACTATTTGTTCTACAAGTTGTAAATTAGTATTTGTCTTTGTACCCCACGTACCCGCATTTTCACCAGTTGCCTGAAGTTCAATACCGAGAGGTGTATATGTCGATGCCATATTAAGCTGCTTCTCCTGTTACGTCGTTATAGCTT
>CAACVD010001438.1_pt1 | contig 11418 bp, 9 predicted proteins | sample 2381771 | NCBI WGS metagenome assembly CAACVD01 (sample SAMEA5211965, study PRJEB30684) | marine metagenome | biome: Marine; feature: Epipelagic; material: Water | collected 2015-10-15 | depth 15 m | reverse complement strand
AGAAACGATGTTTCAAACTTTGAGTCAGTTACTGGCCTTAACCCTTTTCTGTATTGACTAACAGACATACCAAAGATCCTTTGAGCTTCAGCCAAATCTGAAATGTTAACAGCGGCAGCAACAGCTTTTTGAGAAAATCTGTCCATGTCTTTGAAAGATCTACCTTGCATTTGCATCGAACGAATTAATGTTTCGATTCTTTCATTTTCTTTCATTGCTAGAAGATCTGTTGTTGACAGTTGAGTTCCTAAAATAGAATTTAGCTTACCAGTAGCATCGGCAGCACCAGCGAATGTATCAAATTGATCTGCTATCCCCAACAATGTGCTGGTTTCTACATTCGCAGCTTTTGCTTGAGCTGCAAGGTCAGAAAATACTTTAACAGCACCCTTTCCATAAACAGCCAATGATTTAGAAGCTTCAACAAACCCTTTAAGCATTTTGGAGGATGAAATTCCAATTTGTGTGCCCATCATAGCAAGTTTTTTGGTCAGATCCTCTGAGTTCTTTATTGACTCTCCCATGTTCATATTGAATAATGTTAGAGCTTGAGCAGCAGTAGTTCCGTCAATACCTAATCTCTTTAATGAGGCAACAGTCGCTGCTAGACTTTCTTGTGCTTTTGGACCCATTTGAGTGAAACCAGTGAAGTTATTGAATAAAGATTGCATAGCCTCACCAGCACCTGCGGCATCAAGACCAACATTTCTAAAATTACGAGCAACATTTTGAATCTGCTCAGATACAATACGACCAGCACCAGTATTAGCCGCAAAAGCAGCAGAAGCTCTTTCAGTAGCCAAAGCCAATTCAACGGAGGCTGCTACAACTTGAGCAAATACAGCCAGTCCCATTCTTTGCACAGAAAAAACATCAGCAAATGCTTTTTTTACACCCTTTAATCCGTCTTCAGATTTTGCCATTTCTGACATTTCTGTAATTGAGTTGACAAATTTATTTGCAGCTCTAGAGTTTAATCCAATTTTCAATGCTAAGTCTGAAAATCCTGCTTTTCCTTTGTTGAAAGCCGCCTCTTCTTCTTCAGACATTTCTTTTACACCAGCAGTTAACTCGCTATATTTGTCTATTTTCTTTTGAATCCCTTCATCATGCTCAACCATCCTTTGAAGTCTTTTCAGCTCTTCCACCTCTTCTTGTCGAAGATTGTTTATTCCAACAGCTTCTAGGTCATTTAGTCTTTCTCGACTACCAACAGCCATTTGTCTTTGGTTTTCTAAAGCCTTGAGAGCCTTATGAGCATTTTGGATCAGCTCATTTCTTTCGCCAAGGGCTTTATTTTGTGCGATTGTAACATCCAAGTCACGAAGTTCGGCCTCGCTTGACTTGGTATCTTCTTTATAAGATTTTAGTTCTTTTTCTAGTCTATCGATTTTTTTCTCAAGATCTTTTATTGTCGCCATTCATTTAGTCCTCGTCTTTAAAGGGCCAACTAAGGCCAGTAACTGACTCAAAGTTTGAAACATCGTTTCTTAATTCTTCTTTCTTCAAAACAGTTTGTGGGTGTTCTGGACCAAATTCCATATATGCATCAAGAAATTCTTTCTCTGCTGATATAGCCATAGCATATGCTTTGACATCTTGATATCTTCCACTAATTTTAAATTTTGTTGTGGATTCTTCTTCATTAAGATTAGCTATAATATTAACATCATCTCCGTACATGTATCTCAGTAGAGTTTTGGACCACGAGCCCAACATCTCCGACCAAGTTTCGTTAAGAGTCACTTTGGCTCTTTCTAAGTCAATAACAAGCATATAAAAATCTCCTTACCGTAATTAGTTTCAATAAAAAAATGCCCATGAGGGCATTATCTTCTTTTCTTTGAAGCTTTTACCATTTCTTTTTTTTCTTCTTCAAATTGTTTTCGCATTCTTTCACAAAACCAATTTCTAAGACCAATTGGCAGATTATATATCTCTGTAAAAGACCATCCACCAAAGTGCTTCATTATAAAGATTTGTTCATAAAGTGCTTTGGAATATTTATCGGTCAGGCCAAAAAAAGTCCGTATTAAACGGAACCTCCATTTCTTGCGAATATGCACAAGAACTACACTCAAAATTGTTTTTAATCTTTACATCAGGTGCTGCTACCTTATAACATGCCTTGAGGTGTCTAGAGTCTAAAGTTGGCATATTGTTGACATATCTTGATACAATAGAAGAGTCTTTGTGACCTTCTATGCTAACGATCATAAGTTTAAACTGATCGGTTAATGTCGTTTCTGTCATTTTCCTTTTTTTCTTATCTGCTGTTAGCTTCGCTAGGTGTTGCTCATCCTTTCCATCGAGCAATTTAAATTCAATTACAAACTTTGAATAAGGCATCACACAAGAGAAGTTTCCACTATCAAGCTTTTTAAGAGACAAATCTTCATTTTCTTGTGATTCGTGTATCTCTTTTTGATTAAGATCAAAATCGAAAGGTGCTCTTGTGCCACAAGAAGGGCAACTAATTTGAGTTTTATAGCTTGAACCATAACCTGATATCCTTGCAGCTATAATAAGTGCATTTCTATCTCCTATCAAAAGATCTTTTGCTTTAACATTCTTGTTTATAATAAGCGAACCAATCATTCTTTCAATTGCTATCCCTTTTTTCAAGAGTGTTTGCGATGAAAGAATGTCCTCTTCTTTTGCTGTCATAAATCTAATTTCCAGAACTTCTTCTCCATGCATGGGATGCCCCACTGGGTAACTTCCTTTTGATGGCAATTCAACGAATTCGGTTGGTGCCACAAAACTTAATGGATCAAATGCTTTCTCTACTGGTTGTTGTGGTGCCTCTGCAGGCTCTGGAGTGTGTCCTCCAAGTCTATCTTTATTTCTACTCATTTATACCTCTTAGTTAAGTCAGAACGGCTCTATCGTATCCAACTGTTATGGTTATCTCGACCAAATCATCAGAAGAATAATCTAAACTTCCAAAATTAACTGATTTAATAAAGGGGTTGATAAGTTTCCACTCCTCCAACACCCTGCCATCAGCATCTAATTGTTCTATTAGAATATCTCCGTTCTTATATTGGGTTTTGTTAATGCCATCAAATACACTGCCCTCTGGATTATAACCAATATCCAGAAGTTTTTTATAATATTTAACACCATTCTTTTCTTCTTTCTCGTCTGTTATAACTATCTCAACATCATTCCAAGTTAATACTCCAGGGTATTTAAATTTATGGTTGATAAGTTGATATTCGTTAGTAGAAACTTCAAAAGAAGGCTTAGATACACTCTTAGCATACCAAAGCACTTCTCCTAAAGTTACCTGAAATCTGAATTTTCTTAAAGGCTCGTTATCTTGTTTTGTCCAAAATGCCATTTAGACTCCTATACTGGTGCGAATTGAGTTTCGTCATTGTCGCAAGTAGCCCAATCATATCTAACAGATAATTCAACTGTTCTTAACTCATCATTAGAATAATCTAAATCACCATATTTTGCTGATTTGATGAATGGATTGTTAAGAGTCCAAGTTTCAATATCATTTCCATCAGCATCTAATACGGTTATCTTCATGCCCTTAATAGCAGTTTGAGTTGCTTTCTTCTTAGATATGGTTTCAAGACTAGTTTCATCAGCTTTAACAGTGTACCCGGAAGTCTCTAACAGCTTATTGGTAAGCTTAACTGCATCAACTGAAATTGGATCTACAAGAGTCAAGGACACTTCATTCCAAGAAACACGACCAGGAAAATAATACTTATTATCCAAATAGTTGTGCTCTACTTCTGAAACATCAAAAGAAGGTGTTGTCACCGTTTTGGCCCACCAAAGAATATCTGTTGGTGCTCCTAGTGCGGTAAGACCAGTAATTTGTACTTGAAATCTAAAATTTCTTTTAGGTTCTACATCGTTTGTTGACCAAAATGCCATTGTTATTTACTCCTTTAAATCTTTAGTAACTAGTTTAGAACTCAATTCCTGAACGGGTAATTGAGAAGTCAATTGCAATAAACTCAATAGCACGAGCAGGCTTTACAAAAACCTTTGCATACAAGATGTTACGATCAACATAGTCAGGTGTTGTTGTTGTCTCATCTAGAATGAGTTTATACTCTGCGATTCCAAATCTTGATCTTGCATCAGCAAGGATTGGATCTGCATCCGCCTTAAAGCGATTCCATGTTGCACGAACACTTTGATCAAATAGAACTGTTCTGGCAACTTCGCCAATGTTTTTCTTCAGATATACCATCAAGCGGCGCACATTAATACGATCAAGTGCAGACGGAGTTTGTTGAAGAGTCTTTTGTCCAAATACAACTGTTCCTTCACCGGGGAAGTTAGCAATTGGATTTATGTTGACTTGATATAGGTCATCACGATCCGCTTTGTTAAGGTTCTCAACAGCTTGAGAAACTCTTGGACCTTGGTTTCCACCAAGTCTTTTGATTCCACCACGATTAAACCCTGCAGGGGCAAACCAAGGAGCTCCAGTTGCAGCATCGCTCTGTGCAAGAACACCGATACCAGCTACCGAAGAAGGAACAACAAGACCAGCATCATCACCACCAAGTCTCACTGGAGGATAGTAAGTTGCCGCATAGCTTGAATTATAATCAGCACTGTTAGCATCAGCGATCACTCCGCTAACTGTAGGAAGAGTTTCTGTTCCACTATTTTCGTGTGCCGCAAGATATCCACCATCGAAATCAACAATAGCCAAAGCATCGCCTCTTTCTGCAGTGTTGTTTATCAAATCTCTTTGAAGAGTTGAATTGGTAAGACCAGGCATAGAAACAACATCGTATCTTACAATTTCGTCTTCTGATATAAGATCAATTACCTTATCGACAGAATAATAAGCATAAGAAGAAGTTTCGTCTTTACCACTAAGTGCGATTGCACTTGAGAATGGGTCTGTTAAAGTGACATCAAGCCCATCAAATCCACCAAAGAATGGTGCTCTGAACTGCTTAACTCTTTGTGTAACCAAAAGGTTTTCGCTACCATTCAATGCTGTAACAGAGGTTTGTGCAGCATGTGATCCAGAGGAATAATAGTATTTTCCATTTGTATCATCAATGATTTCATCTAATGAGAAAACAAAAGCTGTTTCTGTTGCTTTGTCGTTTGCTGCGAATATGTCTAATCCAGCAGGCAAAGCTCTTGCGATATCTAGATAATCTTTTCCTTCATATATAGAAGATACTTGAGCATCATTGTCACGAGCATGTCTTACACCAAAATATTCATCTTTTTTGTAGTTTCCACCGTTCCTTGTTCCAGTCTCAGTAAGACGGAATGTTGGGAAGGTATAAGAAGAAGATACTTGTACTTGCTGTGTTGCGATAAAAGTATTTGCGGAATTGTGCCCCAAGGCCACATCACTGGATTTTGCATCAGCAACAAAAGCATGAAGACTATCATCAGTATCTGCACCGGATGTTGGTGTGGCGGTAGAATGTCCATCGGTAATGTAAGTACCAGCTACTATTATGTCATAAATTGACACAGCAACCAAATCAGCAGTGATTGTAACAGATGTGGCTCCATCTGCAGCGGCAGAAACATCATCAAGTTGATTAATAAGATGTGCTAATGCAGCATAAACTTGTGTGGCACTCGCACTATTTGTTCCAAGAGTATGGGCATTCCCAACCAAGGTTGGTGTGGCAGTATACGTTACACCACTATCGAAATCGATGGTCAGCTTCAGAGATCCGCCAATTGTAATGGTGAGGTTCTTAGTGTGGCCGGTTGGAGTAGAGGGATTCGCAATAACATTCGTTGCCTTGGTTCCGCTGTTAATTGCATCTCCAAAGACTTGTGGTCCAGATGATTCGCTTTTAAGAGTAAATCCTTTTGGACGAGCAGGTCCATAGAAGCCGAATGGCAAGGCATAAGAATCAGAAAGGCCAGCTTTCCAAGCATCTGACATTTCAACATAAACATAGTCTGAGATGTTTGGATAATCACCTTTAAGTATGTATTTGTTGTTTGTCTGATCCCATGTTTGGAATTGAGTACCAATTCTTCTACCAATAAAGTCTTCTGAATTTGCATTTAAATTACAGTTAGTAAATTTCTCTTCTATAAGACCTGACTCTAAATTTTGAATACCAACGGTAAAACTTGAATCTGGACTTGTAGTTGTTCCAAGCTTAAGATCTTCGATAACCACAGCATAATTCTTTTGGAACCACTCTCCCTCATGAAGAGATACGAGGCGGAACAACTTATCTGCTGTCAATGCATCATAAGAAGCATATCCTGATTTTGGACTTGGGTTTCTGTTAATAAACCAACCAGCCTTTGCTGCAGTAGCTTCTCTTCTTTGGTCTACCCAATAAGCAGAGCCACTAGCTAATGGAAGAAGTATACCAACTTGCTTTCCAGCACTGGAAGAAACATCTGTAACGATCTCTTTGATATTTGTTTCATGAGATTCACCCAAGAAATACTTCTCAGTGGATGCTTGGTTTGTAGAAACTAACTTTTGAGGGTTACAGTTTAAAACATTACGAATAAAACCATCTTGAACTTTATCATTTAAATGAAAAGTGTATGATTCACTAGTAGATCCATCTGTGTGAACTTCGAGCTTAAAAGTATTTGGTTGCCCAGAAGTACTATCAGAATTAATCATAACACCAGCGGAGGATGTTGATGTACTAGTTGTCCCAGCAACAACTCCGTTAAGTGCCAATGAAGCACCTGATGTGTATATAATTGCTGCAAGTGTACCGGTGTTCTCTTTACCATTGCTGGCAGATGGAGCAACAAACAGTCCATAAGCTGCTTTAGTGTTTGCATGAGTTGTACTTAAAGTATGACCCAAAGTCCAGCCGGCCTTAACATAAGAGCCGCCTTGCTTGGAAGATGCTTGGTCTTCTCCAAGAAGCCTTACGAATGTAACTGGTGAAGTTTGAGATGCCAACCAAGCTTGAGCGGCATACAATCCATAAGTTGGAAGTTTTGTGTTTCCATCTCTCCAGATGTCTGTTGCACTGTTTTTTCCACTTTGTGGTCTTCCAAAAACTTCATACAACTCACTTAAATTATTTATTTTAACAGGCTTCATTGCTGGTCCTGCTATAGATTGTCCTACAATCAAAACTCCGTCATCGCTGACTTCGTTAGCCAATTGGCTTTCATCCTTTTCTCTCAAAAGGATGTCGGGTGATATAAAATCAAATTTACTAGGCATTAAAAATTCTCCTTAAAACTATTATTCTCATATAAATAGTATGTTTATTGCTCAAAAGGAACTATTCTCTATAGTCCTTGTCTTTCTTTTTCCAAGGAGCTTTGTCACCGGTAATAACTCGCTCTCTTGATATCTTTACCTCGACTGCATTTTCTCTTATTGTTATCTGAGGTTTTTCTCTATTATTTCCATCTCCGATCAAATACCCAAGCACCTTTATAGACACTTTTGTTTCAAACATTCTTTCTGATTGGTCTAGAGAAGTAGTGTTTTTGTTTTCTGAGAAATCAGATTGTATAAAAGCTTCGTACTTGTGACCATCGTATTCAAATATAAAAGAGTTTAATTGCCCTGTTCTTGTAATGAATGGTGTCATTAAATCGTTCATTTGTTGCTGATATTCTGTTCTCAATACAACAGTATACATAACCTTTACATAAGTTGGTATTGGAGAGGTTAAAAATTCATATACAATCTTTTTATTGTTGGATCGTCCAGTATTAGATGAATGCTTATTTGCCCGATTAAAGTCAGCATTAGCAAAATTTCTTGTTTTCTCTTGTTGAATCCTACGAACTCTTGTTATGGCACCGCCCTTGTAGTCACCTTCTTCAAAAAGATGTGCTTGGAAAGATCCTTTGAAATTTGGGTCTTTTTCAATTGAATCACGATTTACAGTGATAATAGGTAATTTTAATTTTCCTACTTTATCTCTTATCTCTTTGTTGTTTTTAACTTGGAATAATCTTTCTGCACCAAGCCAAATAGCAGGAACTTTTTTGTATCCCTCATTTGTTGTTGTGTGAAGATTTAATTTCTCATCAATATACTCAAAGATACCAAGATCAATCGTTTCAATCGTAGACGGCTCTAGTGTTTGTACTTTATTCGGCATTAAATAATCCATCCCTTGCTCTAATACACTCAGCTTGTATTTCAAATCGGTGTTCAACTTGACCAAACAAAAGTTTTGGCTCTGACAGCTTGACTATTTCGTAATGTATGTCACCATATCTAACAAAGTCTCCTTCTCTAACAAAAAGGTTTTGATCTTCTGTCAATCTTCTTTTATGAAAATTTATAAGAACTTTTGTTGCTTTATCAAGTGAAACATTTTCCATAAAAGATGTCTCTACTCCCTGAAACTCAACTAAAGCATATACTCTAATTGGAGGCAAAAAAGTTTTCTCTACAGATTCTCCATATAAAGGGTGAAACCTAGTAGATTCTACATCAACTGGGAAATATAAGACTTGTTGCCCAACAACTCTTTCAATAATCTCATCATTCACTTGCTTAACAAGATCTCTCTCTTTTTTACCAAAGAACATTGGAGGAGGAGGAGAAGATGGTTTGTCCCATTTATTGTCTTTTGACATAGACTTTTATCCTTTTTTTGTTTTCTTTTATTTGTTTTTTCATTTTACTTAATAAGTATTCGTTCAAAGCAGCAACAAACCTGTCATGTACTTTATCAATGTCTGCTTTATTTGCTAAAAAATCAGCAGAAAAGTTCATTGATTTTAAACTGTTATCTGATCCTATTGTAAGACCACATCTTGCCACCATATCTTCTTCTCCTTCAACAAAAGCCGCAACCATTAGAGGGGTAATATCTCTCAGGAGAGCCTGTTGAATATCCATCACAACTTCTGGGAAGTCTTCCTTGTTCCAGTTTTTAACACCTAGTGTTATTCGACTTGCAGGTTCTGGATTGGCAGAAGAAACAAAATTGCAAAAATCAGCAATGTGTTCAAATGCTTGCTCTTTTAATTCGTCACTTAGGTTTTCAACTAATTCATGTGGAAAAAAACTAAATTCATCTTCAAAGCTAATTGATTCCACAATATCACCATTGAATGGGCTTGATCCCTCTTCTCTATCTACCTCATTCCACCAAGATTCTTCTGGTAGACCATATTGCTGCATTACTTTATATATATTAAATTCCTCAGATTCTATTATTCCATTCTTTTTTAAATGGTATTCAATAAGTTGTATTGGGCCATCATCATGATAATAATCAAAAATACCTCGAATATTTAAATCATTATGTAAGATGTCCTCTAATTCACCTTCAAGATCTTCTACAAATCCACTGTGATTATCGTTTAAATCATGCCCTGTGTATTTAATTACAACATAAAGTCTATCATCATTAGAGTATCTTTCATAGAAAACTCCATCAGATTGCGGAAGTGTATAATAATCTGTGAGTCCATAATCTACAGATTCCTCTATGTCTTCTCTTATTTTTTCAAAAGTATCATTATCTTGCAATAATTTACCCGGTATATCTAGGGCAAACCTAACATTCATAGTGTACCTGAAAAAAATATTACCATCCCAATCGTGATCAGCATCCCAGTCAAAAGAAATCATACCTCCTGAATACTCATCAAATATACGATTTAATTCCTCTTCAATAGACTGGAGGCTACCTTGTCCAGTCATATCAAACATGCTCTTTTCTAGATCTTCATTATAATCAACACTTGAACCATGAAATTCAACATCTTTTGAGATCTTTCTAAATAAAGAAGGTAGGGTACCGGCAACAGAATATCCAGAGTCTTGATAGCTGCCCCCATATCTCGTGAATTCGCTCAACTTAACATGTCCTTCTCCATAGGTTTTTCCAGAAACATTTATTATATTATTAATTTCTTTTTGTTGTGTACTTGCCATTTTATTTTGCACAGCATCTAAAAAACCAGGAATCTTTGGTCCATATATTTTACCTTGCGGTACAGCAATTTTTGTGGCCTCTGAGTCTTTGTTCATTCTATGAGAGACATGCTTGATCCTTATTCTAGAGGATGGCTTGATCATATCTTCTTTTGGTCTCTTACTGTCGTAGAATATTTCTTCATTGCCTAAATTATCCAGCGACTCTTGTGTTGGCGGGAACATCTTAAAATTCTTGGCTGGTATTGCATATGCTATCATTCCATTGCCATAAGCCTCAGATAGAGCACAGATATTATATTCATCAAATTGAAAGCCACCTTTACTGCTAGGTAGCGAGTGACATGATTTGATTCCTTCATGGTCTGACATTCTAAAAACATCAACCGGGTGGCGAGAATAAATTATGTAACTTTTTTGAATATATTGATCCATATTAGCCAAAAGGTCATCAAAAGAATCAGAAGCATATTTCGCAAAGTTTTCAAAACTTTCAAAATTTATACCAACAGACTTAGCCCATGCTGATAGTCTGAGAGAGGTTTTTGTTCCAAGCCAATAGATTTGATTGTCGTAAAACTTCATTGCTTTTCTGTATTCGTTTGCTGTGTGTTTTATGTTCGGATCACTGACACTTGCTGGTAGGCCATACTTCACATCAGCAGGAAGTTCATCTAATTTATCTTCTTTTGCGGCATCTGCGTATCTTTTGGCTGCTGTGAATATTTCTGCTCCGGCTTCTCTTTGAAGCTTGTCTCTGCTATTTTTTGCAAAGTTAATAATCCCTGCTAAGACCTTTGGTAGATTAAGTGAAATTGTTTTTCTAGAAACACCTTGGTTTCCTTTACCATCAATGTAGTGGGAAACTTTAGTTTTAGTACAAAGAATCTTTCCATTCTTTGCAGGACCAACTTCCCAACCCATTCTTGCCAAGGCTTTCATTGCAACACCAAAAGATGATGTTTCATCTAAAGATTCCAGCGGCTCTATTAATCTATAGGAGTCACCAAAGATATTACCAAAAGGAAGTTTTTCAATTGGTGTCTCCAGAAGATCGTTTAAGTAATCAATCTCTTCTGTCGTTGCTTCTTCTATTTTTTCTTCGGAAATAAATTTCTTCCAGTTTTCTAATATTAATTTCATTTTTTACCCTACAAATATCTTTAATGGTGTTTCAGCGACAATAGATTTGGCATTGTCAACCATTTCTTTATCAGTTGCCAATAATCTATTATATGTCATTTCGTCAAGTTGAGTCTTTAATTCTTCTCGTAACTTGTCTTGCTCTGCTTGTGCCTGACTAAGAAGTTCGGAGGCATTTAAGCTTACATTTTCCCCAGGAATCGGAACATTTCCACCAAACTTTCCTCTTACCTGTCCTAGGGTTTCTTTTGATAATGCAAGAGAGAATCTTCTAATCCATTGGTGACCGATTGAGTTGATATTTTCATAAGGAATATTCTCAAAAGGAATAGTGTTCATATTGTTAATTCCTTTTTGTCCATGATCATCAGAATCTTCCCATAGATCGGAAGAGCACACGTCTGAACTCC
>CAACVD010001437.1_pt1 | contig 11420 bp, 13 predicted proteins | sample 2381771 | NCBI WGS metagenome assembly CAACVD01 (sample SAMEA5211965, study PRJEB30684) | marine metagenome | biome: Marine; feature: Epipelagic; material: Water | collected 2015-10-15 | depth 15 m | reverse complement strand
GTATTGATGAAATGGTTTTAAATTCTCTTGAAAACAAAATAGAATTATCTGCTAAAACTCTGGGAGAGCAAGTTCAGAAGTGGCTTTAACTTCTAATGTACATATGGTGTCGTTGTGTTGAGATCCATGATTTACTAATAAAATTTTTTCTATTTCAAAACCATTTTTTTTACCAATACCACCTGAGTTCCAACCAAATGAAATTACCCTACCATTTGGTTTTATTATTCTAGCTATTTCTTTTTTACAGTTAGACCAATAACTATTATTCATGGGATGTTCTAATGATATTCCATTACTATGATACATTTCTTTAAGTTGACGTTGAGAATATGGTGGATCAAACACAAGACTTAATTTAGAATTAGTTTTAATTTTTTTTAAGTATGTAATTGCATCTTCTTTAAATGGATATGGAAAAGGATCTACATAATCTGACCCTATATTTTCTTTTATAAATTCTTTAATAGGCTTTATGTCAAATGTCTGATGGTTTGGCATCGCCCAAACTCTTTTTATTATCATGATATTTCCTTACTCTTTCCATCCACTTCTCTTCATATTCATTTAATTTATTTTGATCCATTTTAAATTCTTGGTAAACCACATCTTTGGTGCATATACATATAAGCCCTTGTGTTATTGGTCCATATTGTTTTTTATGAGCAAGTGAATATGCAGCTATTTGATAATAATAGTCTTCTACATATTCTTCACGTTTAATTTTATTACTTTGTTTAAAGTCTAATATGGTAGGTTTTTCATCATATAAACCAACAACATCTGTAGCCCCTGCCCATAAATCTTCATATGCAAGACAAACCTCATTACCCCAAACTACTTTCAAAGGGTCAAGATTGTTTACTATCTCATGAGCCATTAGACGTGTCTGAGCCCCCTCTGGTGAGAGATTTATGTATCCACGGCCATCTATGTAGTTTTCTAGTACATAGTGCATCTCCGTCCCTCTGAGAGCTGCCTGAGAGGTAATTCTAGCAGCTTCTTGGTACCCTACTCTTTCTCTCCATGCATCGAGTCCTGCTTTCTTATCTTCTGATTGAGTAGCAGATATAATTGTTGTTACACTAGGAATTTTCTTATCACCCACATTATAGTGCCGTGAGCCGAGATCATTGTCTCTGGTATATTTCTTATAATTGTATTTAGATTCTCTTTTTAAATCAGTTATAGAAAATTTATTTTTTTCTCGTTTAAGACGCACAAGGTCTTCTATTATAAATTTATAACAAGGGCAATAATAATTCCTACCATAGAAGTAATAAGAAAAGCCATTGTGCTCATTAGTATTTTCTCTATTCTATGTATATCTGTGTGTAAGTCTTTTAATTTTTTGTTAGTTTCTTCTTGCATAATTCTACAAAGTTTTTCGTGATCGTCTATTCTTTGATGTGCTAGTTTATCGTTACTTTCGGACACTTGCTATTCCTCCCTTATGAAAGAGGTTTAGCGTTTGAGCTAATTGTGGATCTGCTGCACCAGTCGGAGTTGCACTTCCTTGATTGATAATAGGAAAATTACTCTCAGGCACATTTGGTAATGGCACTCTATTATTCTCTACTTGTTGCTCTGCTGCATCCATATAATTTTGTATACCAGATCTAACTTCTGAAGCTTCTGCTTCTGGAATAATACCTAAAGTTACCAAACGACCTAGCATTTGGTTATAAACTGATTGCATTTTTTTTGGTGTATTTGTACCTTTTGCGACAGCTTCTATATTAGACTTAAATGCCAATCTTTGAAACTTAGGATCTAGCATAGCTTTACCAATAAATTTTGGTGCAATAATGACACCTAAAGCAGGAGCTATATTACCAGTTACTGCTAAACCACCTGCGAATATACCACCACCGAATTGTAATAATTGGCCAGCTGCACCAGCTTGTTTTAATTGGATTAGTACACCGCCAGGAATTCCACTAATGTCTGATATCTGACCTTGAGCAAAACCAAGAGTAGTTTGTAAATTTTCTAATTTTATTCTATCAGCTTTATTTGGATACAGTTTTTTTAATGTATCAGCATTATTATCTAAGGCTCTAATAAATTTTCTTACATTGTAAAAACCACCAAATTGTACATTGTCTTCAAATGAATCAGCCAACATATTACTTAGGAAGTGACCTCTTAAAGAATTTTTTAAATCACCAACTTGTTTTGTAGTTACTGCTTTTCCATATATATCTAAATTATTTTTTGTTATTGTTGGTAGTGCTTCGATATCATCTAATACTCTTGTTAAAAGATCTATCTTGTTACCTTTTGTTATATTTTGAAATATAGAACCTAAGTCAGCTGTCTCTCTTGCACCTTTGGATAATAGTGCCGTAACTGTTCCTCTTTCAAATACATCTTTACCATCTTTGTAAAAAGATCTTGCTTCTTCTAAAGCATCAGCTGCTTTAGGATTTAAACCTGCTTTTCTTAATGCTTCTGGTGATAACATATCATCCATAACCTTTAATGTTTTATCTACTGGTGCGATTCCATTGAATGCCTCTTTTGCTATCAACATTTGTTTGTGTGCTGCTAAACTTGCTCTCTTTGCAGCTAAATCTACATAAGAGAATTTACCACCAAATTCATCGCCTAATTTAGTTAGGTCATCATTTAACGCACTAAATATTTTAAAATTAATATTTTCTCTTCCACCACCAATACCCCTTGCAATATTTTCATTTATTTCTGCTACAGTTTCTGAAAGACTATTTGAGGTACCTACTTTATTAAATATACTAAGAGCTGGTGTTCGTGTGCCTTTGCCCAATAAATCGTCAACTCTTTTAAACATATCATCTGATGCTTTTTTAAATAACAAGGAGCCATTTGTAAAAGTGTTAAAAAATAAACTACCTAATTCTGATTTATCACCAACCAAACTTCCCTCTGTCATTTCATTTACAACATCATTAGCAACTCTATCTCCAACCTTTTTTAATCCTCTATATCTTTTAGCGAATTGTCCACCACCTAAAATAGATTTAGACATGATTGTTTCTAGAATATTAATAGTTTGGTTATTTGTTTTAAATGCAGGGGTTAATCCTTTTTGTGATTCAATGGCTGCATCTTTGATAGTAGTAAATTCATCTTTCTTAATACCATTTCTTTTCATGTATTCTAAAATTTTTTTATCATCCGGTTTAAGAGTTTTTAAAGTTTTTGCTTGATCCTCTAATGATAAACCTCTTAAAGTTTTAGCAACATCATCACCATATAATATTTCATATGATTTATTTTTTAATTGTGATTCTGCTAATTGTGCACCAGTTAATTCATCTGCAAAGTTTCTAGGCTTACCTAATATTTTAGAAATGATTGGCGCAGCTTTGATAGCTAGTGGTGCTCCAATAGCTTCACCTAAAGCTCCTTCTCCTGCAGCTCTTGCAACTTCTTTGACTACATTTTCACTAGGATCAAATGTTTCTGCAACTAAAGCTCCAGCACCACCCCCTGCTGCAGATCCTCCAGAGGCTTTTGCTAAAGCTTTTAAAAAAGGTAAACTTCTCATACCTACCATTCTAGCTATACCTGGAAGAGTAAATCCTCCAGCAGCGATAGAACCTACAATTGAACCAGCTACCTCTGTAGCTATTCTACCAAAGTTAGGGCCATCTGCGTATTGTGTTGCTTGTTTATCTGCAATACCATCACCAACACCTTCGGTCATTATAGTTTTTAACGCTTTACTTATTTCAGCACTTTCTTCTGTAGTAGGAGTATCTCCTTCTATTTCAACTATTCCTAATCCTTGTACGTTTATTTTAGCCATATTATTTTTTTACTAGTTTGCCCTCTTTAAAAACATAAAAATCTAACTGAGGATCATAGGTTAATGATTCTGGATTAGCTGAAATACCTAATTCACTAAAAGCATCTTTGTAATAATCTAAGTTTCCAGGATCTGTAACTGTTCCTGATGCGTCTAATCTTGAATCTATTTCTTGTAATTTTTCTTTCATCGTATTCACTTTTGCAACAATTACATCTTCATTGTCAGTTATTGTAGGTAATAATGCATTGAAACTTGCTTCCTCTAGAGGACCAACTTGTGCACCCCTTAGAGCTTTAATCGCACTCTTTTTAAATTCTTCAATTGTAACATTAAAAGCTGCAGCTTTAGGATTCATGTTTAATGCTGCAGTAGCTTTTGCTATTCGACCTGCTATAGGTCCACTTCCTATTTCTCTTACACCTAATAAAATTTTATCTGCTTGTTTTAGTGTTGCAGATCTGTCGGCTGCTTTTTCTCTTTCACCAAAAGTAGGCTTATCAGCGATACCGGTTACTACACCATCTTTTACTTTTACTACTAACCTATCAGCTTTATTAAAACCTAATGATTCTTTTTCCGCTGCAGTTGCAGATCTTACTGACTCTACAGGATCTTTTTCTTGTGCTTCTTCTAATGCAATTAAAGTAGTAGGTAGTTTTGCTGTTCCTTCTCCAACAGATCTTAAAACTCCACTAAGTAAACCTTCACCTTGTCTTTGTGTAGATTGTAATAAAGGAGCAGCAAATGTAGAAGCTATAATAGCTTTTTCTCTAGAAGATAATCCACCAGTTTGGAAATGTTGTACATTTAAAATACCACCTTTATTTAATTGTTTCGGTCTATGTTTCGCAAAATATCTATCTCGAAACATTTTTCTAGTTAATACTTTATCCATATTACCTCGGCTGCATTAAGTTATATGTAGAATATGCACCTAAACCTGCACCTAAAGCTTGGCCTAAAGGATTAGATCCTGGAGCCGTGGTTGCTGTAAGTGTACTTTGTGTTGTTGGTAAATTAGTCATGATACCTTTTAAGAATTCTAATCTTTGATATGGTTCATATTCTCTTTGTAAAGCGGTAGATCTTTGTGCATCTAATTGTGCTTGACCAATACCTCTTTGTAGAGCACCTGCTTGTAATTGTGATTGAATATCAGCTAAAGACATTGCTTGTTGTTGAGCACCTAATTGACCTAAAGCTTGTCCAGCAGCTAATTGAGTTCTTTGTTGATTTTGTGCTGCACCTAATGCAGTTTGAAATCCTTGTGCTTGTGCTTGACCAATATTAGCTTGTCTAGCTCTTTCAATTTCAGCTTCTGCAATTCCTTGTCTTGCTCCGCCAAACGCACCACTACCGACAGCTTGTGCACCTAATTGATTAGTTGCCATTTGGGCTTGTCTAGTAATTTCATCAGTTACATAAGATTGAAATGGATTAAAAAATTGAGAAATATTTGGAGCTGTTTGTGCGGCTTGTAAAGAGCTTATTCCTGAACCAACTGTGCCTGCACCAACGCCTGTTCGTCCTGCTTGAGTGATTGCTGCTTGTTCTATACCTGAAATAGGAGCAACTTGTAATGCAGGAATTCCTGCAGTTCCAAATGCAGGTTGTGCAGCTAATCTTGCAGCTTCATCATATAAGGATAGTTTTCTTGCTTCAACTCCTGGTGCTTCTCTTTGTGTTACAACTGATTGACCAGTTGTTGTGGGAGCACTACTTCCTCCTCCAAAAATAAAACTCATTATTTAATCTCCTTTGTATATAAATATCTTTTTACACCCCAACCTTTTGTTTTTAAAAAAGGTTGCCATCCAGGTCTTGCATGTACTGCAATCCTTTTACAATTATTTTCTTTAGCAACAGCCTCAATCGTTTCAGCTAAATCTTCTTGCCATAACTCTCTTTTTTCTCCTTTTAAAAGTATTACTTCACACTGATTAAAATTAGGAAGAGCCGTGATTCGTGTTACACAAACACCAAATACTTTATACTGTTCACCATCGTCTGATCCAAACATCATAAATAATTTAAGTTTGTCTAATATAATAAGCTTTTTAAGTTCCTCGATACTCATTGGATCACCATCATATTTTAATCCTTCTCTCAACATAAAATCCACTAACGGCCAATACTCAACTACCGCAGGTGAGAATATTTGTAGTACGTCTACTTGTTTTTCTATTTTAATTTTTTTTGCTTCCATCGACTAAATCATAAATTCTTTTTAATTGTTTTTGCTGATTATAAAAAAAATCAGCTCCCGCTTTTCTCATACCTTTAAAACTTTTTGGATCTGCTCCAGATAATATACCTGCACCTAAAACAGCATCAGCTCTTGATACAAACTCACCATCTGCTAATTGTGCTAACATAGTATCTTCATCTTTGTCTCCAGCTCCTGCTCCATCTTCTACGTAACCTTCTGCTCTTACATAATTATTAACATCATTTTCATTATGATCTATTTTTGATGGTAGATAATTTACACCACCTTGATTAAATTTTTTTACTATTTCAGCTAGTCCACCTTGATTAGCATAAAACATATTAGATCCTGTTACTTCTGCTCTTGTAGGAAACGCTTGTGTGTTTGGTTCAAAGCCACCTCTTAACTTACCAGATTGTTCTTCATATTCTTTTTTATAATCTTCTTCAGTAAACATTGGTTTAACTGGTTCTTCTTCTCCCATTAAGAATGGAGTAAGTGCAGTGGCACTTAAAAGTTTTGCAGTCGTTGATGCACCAGTTATACCACTTGGTTTTACTTTTTTTGCTTCCGCTAAAATACTTTTCATTTCAGTGTTACTTATATCTGGATTTGATGCTTTTTTAATTAATGCATCATAAAGACTCTTATCTCCCTTTTGTCCTTTGATAGTTGATAATAAGTTAGAATCTCCCATTCCTGTAATAGTGCTGAAAGGACCACCTCTACCAATACTTCCTAAAAAACCTTGTCCTGCTTGTGCTTGTGTACCGAAAGCTCCAGCACTTGAGAGTGCACCAATACCGTAGCTAGTACCTCCGACAAGTGCAGCATCTTTTAATGCTGTTCTGGTTGATTTTCCTCTAAGTTTTTGTACGCCAAATGTGGCTAATGCTAATGTAAATGGATCCATATACTATTTTCCTAATAATAGCATATATTACCATTTTATTTCGTGGCTATCAACTCATCGTGAAACGTGCCTTGATATTGATGCTCTCCAACATGAACTATAGAATCATTTATATAAGCATAACATTTACCACCAAGATCACGCCAAAGTTTACAAAAAGCAAAATCTTCACCGTTGTAAGTCTTTTCTTTTGGGTCATGTAAAGTATCAAAAAAGTTCCACATGTTAGGCTTGTTAACAAATTTACCATTTATCACAGTCTTTTGTACTATTTCTTTATCTGGATATTTTTCTATCATTTTGTTAATGACATCTCTTTTAATAAGCATACATCCAGTAGGTGAATCTGTTACTTCCATAACACCTTTGTTTACTTTTATGTCATTTGGATTTGGTACTTTCATAGGGTAAGTATGTAAAGATCTTCTAATATCATCTGGAGATTTTATTTTGCCTTGTTGCATTTTTTCAAAAGCTTTGTCCCACATCAAAGTTTTTAATGGATATGGTACAGATATAATATCCTTATCAGCCTTAAGCATAGAAAATATTGACTTACCTTGAAAATAAATATCTGAATCAATAAATAATAAATGAGTTGCTTTTGATCCTAAAAAACCTGCGACTGATAAATTTCTACCTTGTGTTACTAAAGATGATTTAATTAGATGAAAAGATACTTTTAATTTTTTTTGAAAACATTCTTGTTGAAACTCAATTAAAGCTTGAGTGTAATGTATAGATACTTCACTATGCACAGGAGTTGCTACAAAAATTTCATAATTTTTATAATCCTCTGGTTGCTCTTTCCATAAAGGCTCAACAGCCTTTTCATAATCCGATTGAGTTTCTATACTTACTTCTTGTAAAGTTTGATAGGTATCTTCGTTGATATATTTATTGCTTGACACTAATGGCTCCTTGTAAAAAATTTTCCCATTCTTTACCTTTCTTATCCCAACTATAAAATTTTTTAAAGTATTTTTGTTGTTCGTCTAAATGATTTTGTATTGTTTCTGTATGAAGATACTCTGCACAGGAATCTATGGCACTAGCAAAAGCATGACCTAAAAGTTGTAGATCCTTACTATAGTTTACATAAACAGGCCATTCAGCACAAGTTTCTGGCAAAGCTCCAAAGTTTGTCGTAATAACATGTAACCCTGCCGACAAAGCCTCCAAAGCTGATGCACAAAAAGTCTCTTCAAATATAGATGGATAAGCAAATATATTATAATCAGACATGTGTTCTAAAATATATTCATGTGATTTGTATCCTATATAATTTACATTTGGTAATTTTTTAGCTTGATTAAACAACTCCTTTGTACTTTCGTTAGCCTTAGATGCAAACTCAGACCCATATATTTCGTTAGAGCTATATACATCCAACGTAACATTAGTATTTTTAATAAGCTGCATTGCTAACAATAAAACATTAAGTCCTCTCCAAGGTGTACAATGATGTATAATTTTTATTGGATCTCCTTTTTTGTAAATTTTTCTTTTTGGAAAATGACTTGCTCCATTTTTAATTACAATAGATTTATCTTCTGGTATTCTAAAAAAATATCTAAACTTTTCAAAGTTCCAATGTGAATTAAATACGTACCAATCATACTCATGATGTTTATCTTTATTACGAAAAAAATTTTGTAAGTTAGGTTGATCCCAAGAATTTTTTTGCCAAAGAATATTTATTTTATTTGGATCTAATGGTACTTTACCGGGAATAGATGTGCATATTTGAAACTTACTTAATAAATCTTTAGGCACATACTTTTCAAGTAACTCGTGCTGTATTTCAGTAGCACCTCTAGGTTTCATTATTTTTTTGTAAATGCACCCAATGCACCAGCTCTTGTAACTTTTATTTCAAGATCTTGTCTAAAATCATCGACAGTAGTATCAGTGTTGGGATCAGATACATCAGCATCAAAAGCAGCTTTAGATTCATAAATTTTACCACTTCTTTTATTTCTAATAATTTCTTTAGCTTCTGCAGGTATTCTAGGTATATCATTCATTTTGCTCTTCGTCCTTGTCTGTTGTACTTCTTATAACTTCTTTTTTCTGATTTTGAAAGTGATTTTTTATGCTGTCTAATTCGTTTTTTTGGTTTTGGTCTTGGAGTAAAAAATTTAAATGTTCGTTTAGCCATTTTCCTGTGATCTATCTATTTGAGCATAAGAAATTATACCCTGTATTTCATCAGCTGTTCCAGCGGTCATTTTGATTATATCACTAGCCTCTAAAACTAAGGTATGGTTTATTATATCCTTTGTAGCTGAAGCAGATAAGGATTCATTAAATATTCTAAAAGTAGCAGAAGCTGAAGCATCCGTAATTTGAACACTCAAATTAACAGCACCTGTTGAACCATTATTAATTTGTATTTGTTTAACTAATATGGTTGCATCAGAAGGGGCTGTGAAAACACTGGTAGTCCCTGTTGTTGTTAAATTTAAACCTTGGTTTTTATATCTAATTGTCATGATAAAAAGAAAGTAAAAGTATCTTGTTCATTTTTTAATTCTTGTTGATAAGAAGTGTTTAGCTTATCTTGCATCGTTCGTAAAGACTGAGTTACTTGTCTTTGGTTTTCTTCAGTATAAAGCGATGTTGGCTCTGGTATTACAATGTCAACTCTAGCCATTATCTCATTCCATCTAGTTGAACATCTGCTCTAAAAGTTCCAAATCTCCAATTTTGATCAGTGGATAGATTAGCAATTTTTAAACTAGCAAATCTAGCTCTAGCTCTCGTATCAATTTTTTGAGTGCTTGAGGTAACAGTAAACGGTCCAAGTGGAGACGAGGTTTCAGTGTCAGAGGGAAAATTTCTTAATAAAATAGTCACTTGAGCATCACCTTGAATAGTTTTAAAGTCAGGAACAAATCTTCTCATACTCATAAAAATTTCACCATTAGTGCCATCAGGGTTTAAACTAAAGTCTCCTGATTCTATAAAAGCTGGTATAGCTGTTTTATTTCCTGCTGAATCTACTTGGTCAACTCCAATTTCATGAGCATAGTAAATTGTTGACCCATTGATATTTGTAACTCCTTGTACAGTTGGAAAAGTTGGTAGGCCAGTTGAGTTATATTCCGTTGCGTAAGGCACATCATATAAAGTCGCATCTACCCAAGTTGTTCTAGCAAGAGATCCTGTTGCCCAAGTTCCACTTTGATAATTAAAGGTAACGTTTCTATCAACTTGACTAGATCCACTTTTTGGATAGAACCAAATTATTTCTTCATATAAATGATTAAGACCTACAAAAACCTGTTCACCAGCTTGATAGTTAATGCCTAAATTATTTCCATTTTTTGTTGTAAAAACAAAATCTTCTACCTGACATGGTAATCTTTTTACTGTTCCATCATAAACAAAAAATCCACCTGACTCACCCATCCAATAAACTAGACCATTGACATATTTAATAGAGTGTTGGCCAATAGGCCCACAGTTAGAACCTACCTGCCTGATTGAAAAAGTAAAAGGTGGTCCAACAAACTGTATTACGTACGCAGAGTTGTCAGTTAAAACAAGAGTGTAATCCTTACCTTTTACAGCTCCAACTATTTTTGTGCCAGAATCTAATCTAAAAGTACCCGCAGTATTTACAGAAGTAGGTGTATAATCCGTAATATTTTCTTGATCTGAAAATCTTATAAACATTTTATCTTGTGTTCCTCCAGAACCAATAGTAGTTTCTGTTCCCATGTGAAACAGATGTCTGTCTCTATCAGACACTAAAGTAAGAACAGATTTAGTTGGAGCACCTGAAACCACTGCAGCTCTTGTTGTTAAAGCAACAGCATTTGAATTTATCGGATTCCATGAAAAGGTTTTACCATTTTTAACAGTAGCTATTAGTTGTTCACCAAAATTGTCTAAAGACCAAGAAGCAGGATCTAATATAACAGAACTAGTTATAGATGCTTCGCCCCAAGCTGTAAAAAATTCTACGGAAGATCCATTAGCATGAGCAGCTCTAGTGCCAGCTACGTCTCTTGTTATACCTGTCAAATTATTTCCAGTAATTCCTGTGTACGAAATAAACTCAGCATCAACTTTAATTGTGCCTGATGTTGGAAATCCTGTAACTCCAGATAGTGTGATGGAGGTTCCTGAGCCTCCTGTTCCATTATTATCGTCTTGTAGTGCACCATTGAGAGTGCTTACAACGCCACTTGCTCCTCCCCACGAGGATGTACCCCATCCATAACCAGAACTTTGATTGATAGGACCTACTTTAACATACGGATTTATTGTGGCAGATCCACTTGCACTTACTGACGTTCCAGCATTTGATGCCATAGTAATAGTAAAACTGTCTACCAATGCAGTTACCACTTGAAAAGTATTCGTTGTAAAATCTGAGGCTACATATCCAGCACCTGATGGAGGTGTAACTGAAGTAAATGTAAATAAATCACCTTCGGCTAATCCATGAGAAATTTTATTTACTGTTACTGTTGCTGACGTGTTAGTTGTAG
>CAACVD010001436.1_pt1 | contig 11422 bp, 17 predicted proteins | sample 2381771 | NCBI WGS metagenome assembly CAACVD01 (sample SAMEA5211965, study PRJEB30684) | marine metagenome | biome: Marine; feature: Epipelagic; material: Water | collected 2015-10-15 | depth 15 m | reverse complement strand
TCTTTTACGATATCCTCAGTTTTATCACTCTGTTTTTCAATTTTTATAATGTCATTTTTTAGGTCGTTTTTTATATCACGAGTATAATCAACAGCTTCTTCAAGTTTAGTTTCAATTATATCCATGCGCTGTTCAAAAGCACTAATATCTAATTCAGCGACCTCTTCTACTTTTTGATACATTAAAAAACCACCATACAATGCACCAATAATTGATCCAATAATTGCTAAAAGGGCAGTAATTGATACAAAAGAAACTTTTATACCAAAAACACGAAACTCTTTATCTTTTAAATTTTCTAAATTATTAAGTTCTTGTCCTAAATCTTTTGCCATATCATCTCCTATATTGCATATCTATCATTTGTTGGTGTAGTAATTGTTGTGCAAAGTTGTTACGAGCACCATCTTTTGAGTCAGGCACAGTTGTTGGCTCATAAAAGGTAACATCAGGATATGTGCCACCAGTTAAAGATACTTTGTAAGTTTCAAATCCAGGTACAAAATTAATTAGAGCCAACATTTCAGCTTGAGGAACTTGCTGGTCTGCTATAGAATTTGAATTTATTACGTTTTTTTGAAGACCAGCAGCTCTTTTTTTAGCAGCAGTTTTTAACTTTTGTCCCGCCGTCTCATTTTTTTCACTATCATCTTTACTAGTAATAGAAGTGCTAATACTTTGAGCTTGAGTACTTTCCAAGGCCAAAGTATTTTGAGTTTGAGAAGTTTCCATAACATCGGTCATTACCTCCGTAAAATTTAAAATTTCATTATCTTGAGGATATGCAACCTGAGAAGTTACTACATCCTCAATAAAATCAGCTGCATCAAATGAGTCTAGAACTTGAGATTCTTGTTCTAACACTAAAGCAGCAATAGACTCAGCATATCCTGAGCATGATGGATCATATAAAGGATTATCATAACAAGGGTTAGTTGAGTATGTAAGAGTAATACTTGATTGATCGGTATTAAACTCTGGACCCCAATGACCTGACCAGTATCCTATATCAATTCCCTCTGCATTTATAATCATATTACCAAAGAATGCAGGGTCTAAAAACTGATCAGGAAATGTCTCTGATCCTGTATGAGTTGACCATCCTTGAAAATTTGTATAATCATATACATATGAAGTATATAGCGTCCCATCAGCTTGATATACTTCAACAGTGACAGAAAAAGGATCAACATCACCTTGTTCGCTGTATAGATTTATATTTGCGTTTTTAACCCTCCAAACATATGAATACCCTTCAACTTGCATGCCTTCTTGTTGAATAGCATTATTTATTGCGATAGTATTACTAATTATTCCACCACCATGACCCCAAATAAACCCTGTCCCGTTTGGAAGCATATTTGGAGTTTGTCCTCCACTTACACCTCCCCAATAACCAGTTCCGTAATCACCATCCCAGCTGGAACTAAGCATATTTTCTGTTTCGTCAGCATTAGAGGGCAATAATTGCAAGAAGAGCAGCCACAAGGCCCCCAGCAATAAAAGAGCTAGTTTTTTCATTTTTTGTTTTCTCCTCAAAATGTGGGGGAATATACTCTGGTGTAGAATCCCAACCCATTTGAGCATTTTCACCTATGTCACCAAAATAAGGACATGGAGTACCCGCCATTTGCATAGCATCAAAAACTCTGCGATCTTGGCACATTACAGAAACTGCTGCAACTTTCATCCCCATATCATATAGTGTTTTTGATAACTTTAGACGTTCACAATTAAAATCTCTAATTGTTGTGCCTCCAGCAACCCCAAGTATTTGTGTCTGAACTGCTCCACTTACGCCAGTTGTACATATATCAGAGCTGCTCGCACCAATAGAGGGCGCAATAGCTGAAGGAGGAGGAGATTTCAATGTTTGGGTAGAGTCGATAGTATTTTTAGAGGTATTAGAATTATTTGTTGTACTATCTGTGCTTGATGTGATATTTGAAGTTTCTGTCGTAGTAGACGTAACAGTGCTATCAGACGTAGTTGTAACGGTCTGTGCATTTAGTAAAGACACAGGTAAGGCTAGCATAAATAAAGTGAGTAAGAGGGGTACCCTTTTCATCATTGCTCCAAACTCAAAAGAGTTATTTTAAATTTTTAACGCTAGTTTCATCAGTTTTTGAAACTGCTTGTTCATAATAGACGATTATCTCGGTCTGTTGATTAATAAAACGACGTATATCAGCAATATTAAGAGCTAGGTTTTCATAATCCTGCATAGACAGAACAACAAAAGCTACCTCACCGTATTGTTCTTTATACTCTATTAAAAATTGATCTAAAGTATCGCTCGTTACTACACGAACACGGGTATCAATTAGCTGGAGAGGTTTCGGTCTTGATACTACCGGTACTGTTGTCTTCTCTACCTTGACTACTGTCTTGATTTCTGGCTCCGGAGGTCTCCCCACGCAACCAGTTAGGAAGAGGATACTCAGAACTATTACCAGTGTCTTCCATGAAACCACGCCATAGCTTTGCTGTTGCGCCATTCATTTTTCCTTCTAATACTGCAGCATCTTTTAGTGCTTCCACAACAAGATTTAATTTAGCAAACTTACCACGTAACTCGTCGCCATAAGCTTCAGCTTTTTGTAAATCTGCTTGTAGTTGATTATTTAATTGGCCCATTTTTAGGACATCAGCTCTAAGTACATCTACACTTGCGTTTGCAGTTTGTACTGCAACTTCAAGTTGTGAATTATTTTCTCTCAAAGTAGCTATGCGTTGCTGAGTATCGTTGTAATACCAATACGCACCATAGCCAAATGATCCAAGTAACCCAATTATAATCAAAGTTAAATATATCTTTATCATATCGATATTATACAAGAAAATAAAGTATAGGCAAGTATAAATAATATTATTCTTCAGGTCCTGAACTGGTGCTTACTAACTGTTCTTTTTCTTTTCTACCATTCCAGTCATCTGCATCAGGTAAGGGTTCTAATTTTTTAGTGATATTAGGCCATATTTTGCTATACTTTTCGTTGAAATCTAGCCAATAATTATCAGTTATTTCTGTATCAGGTAAAATAGCTTCAGCAGGGCACTCAGGTTCACAAACACCACAATCAATACACTCATCAGGGTGTATTACAATAGTATTCTCTCCAATATAAAAACAATCAACAGGACAAACCTCTACGCAACTTGTGTATCTACAGTTAATACACTTTTCATTTACTACATATGTCATGTTAGTCTATATTAAAGTTATTAGATTTATGAACTCTACTTCTTAAGTATGATATTTGAGCGGGGGTTAATCCACTTAAACTTTTTCTTTCTGTAAAAAAGTAAAGAGATTTTCTAGGAAAATTAGTTTTATTCCTATGAGTAACACCGTGCCATGCGCTTTTATGATTTTTAAAAAGAATCATTTTATTTGAAGAATAGGGTAAAAATTTTTTCTCATTACCCTGTGAATCTTTGCAAACATATAAATCCATACCACCTGAATCATTAGGGTCTTTAAAATACCACAAACCGATTAGTTCTTTTTTCTGATTATCTAAGTGAGTACCCCTATTAATAGTATAGTGAGAACTAATATCAATATTTTGTTTATACTCAGCCGATGAAATAGGTAAAATATCAATTTCTATTTTTTCTGAAAAGTCATCTACTAATATTTGTAAAAAAGATAGTATTTTTTTATTCTTAATAACAGCCCTGCTAAAAAATTCAGAGCTAATTGATTTATCAATAGCAAATTCTTTTTCCCAAACGTCATTTATGTATTCGTATATATCACTATTAGGAGTAATTATGAAGTGTTTATATGGATCGTCAAACTCTTCAAAAGTGTACATCAAGCCATCTTTAGAGCTGAAGCAGTTGTTTCTCTAACTCTGCGAGTCCACCCCTTACCAAATGTCTCAAAAGTAGATAGAGATTCATAGTATCCCTGTCTTGCATCTTGGAACATATTAATCACGTCTTTTATGCCACGTTGTTGCTGTTGGGTAAATTCATCTAATGCTTTTAAAGTATTTGGCCCAATACCGCCATCGACAGTAGTACCAATTATGAGTTGTAAGTACTTTGCAGACCGTCCAGTACCAGCATTAACACCAAAATCAAATACACATAGATCAAGGCCAGAGGGAATTTCATCTGCTTTAATTCTATCCCAATAATTTTTCCTATAGATCGGAGCAACATCTTTAACCTCAAGATCTTTCATTTCTTTTGCATCAAAACCCTGTTTCATGCACCACTCTGAGTATACACGTTTTGTAACTCCAAGATTAGTTTCACCCCCTGGATCTTTAGGGTGGTTAACATAACCTCCTTCGTGGTGTAGTATCATCTCTAAGCATGTTTGATAGTTTTCTGCTGCCATTTAAGCTCCTTTCAAAATTAAGTATATTGTTTTTTAACGTGAATATTATTTTTATACCAGTCTTCACGACTTTTTTGCATCTGTTTTCGCTCTTTAATTACATCATTTAAACTATCTTTTTCAAGCCATTTATTTTCAGAGTCCCAAGATTCTCTTTTAATAGGTATTATTTGACACATAGGAGTTCCTGCAGGGATAAATACCTCTTTTTCATTAGGCTCAAGAAAAGTATGTATAAAAGGCAAGTTAACAACATTTTTATAATCATCAGTATCTACTAATCCTACAAGGGGTACAATAGGAGACTCAAGCCTATTTATACAAGGTAAGAATAAAGTTGAATAATCAGGAGGAGTTTCAACTCTCCAAGGATTCATCCATTTTAAAATAGTGTAAGCCTCCATAGGAGATCCAGGTATTTGTCGCATTGGATGGGTTTCGATAGGTGGATGTTTTTGCATAAGCATTTTATGATGATCATTAATATATTTTAATCTGACATCACCATCTTTAGTTTGGAAAAGTAGTATATCCATGTGATTTAGCATAGTATATCCAGCAGTCATAGCATCAATGAATGGAACACACTTTTTTACTGTCTGATCATTTTCGTTATACCCAGGAATTTTTTTAAACCAGTCTGGTACTGTTTTTTTAGCAGGTAAGGGCGGTAAGACTAACTGATCAGGAAAATCGTGAATTAAATGGAATTTTAGTATTTCAGACATATTAAGTTTTATTTGTTGGTGATACAAAAGTAGGAGGCATTAAATATTGGTTAAAATAAGAACCCACATTAACTGCCTTATCATCTATCCAAATATCATAATGAGGTTTGCCAAAATTTAGTGAAGTGTATTTTACACCCCACACGACAAGTTGAGCTTTAGTATAGTCACTCCAATCTTTACCGCTTTGAGTACCTCTTGCAGTCCAGTAATGAACTTCATGTCCAGAATCAAATAAATTATTAAAATGATCTATCCTATCTTGTAAAGGTTTTGCTAAAGAATAATCACCAGATTGTTCATGGTTACAGATTGTACCATCTATATCAATGTAATATATCATCTCCAGTATAAATACTCCTCTAAATTACAATTTTTGGTAGGTTTGTTTTGCATTTGTTTAACCCAATCTAGTTCTTGGATTAATCTTTTATACCAACTTTTATCATACTCACCACTCGTGTTAATCATATCTTCCGTAAGTTGCTGTATACGAGCGTTTATATAGCGAATTTGTTTCTCCGTCACTTTCGGTTGAGTCCTTTAGTGTACTTTTGAGATTTTGGAGGCGACTTTTTAGATCCTTTAGGTCCTGACCAAAGGACTTTATCCGCCCAAAATGCTGCTGACATTTTTCCTTTAGCGATATTGCGACCGTGTCGTGCCTTAAAGCTTTTTCGTGCTTCTGGAGAGTAGTTATGCCCCATTGAAGAATCTCCAAAGTGTATAAGTCGCACTTTGTCTCCTTCTTTGGCCAATACCATTCCTTTTTTTCCTGATCTGTTTGATCTTCTTGGTTTATTGAATCCATCAAATTTTACTCCTCTGTAGTCGATCTTTCCGCTAGGAAGACGCTTTACTCCTGGATATTTTGACATTTGAATATCTCTCTTTAATTTCTAAAATTATATCCCATTGACGTTGAGTCAACTGAGGATACTTAGACTGTGCATCTATACAACCTAATATAAAGTTTTTTTCAGCATCCGTCAAAGACTGTTTATCAAAAAATTCTCTAAGTGGTTTTTTAATTCTTCTTGTCACTTAGAAAATCCTGTAAGTGTAATTAACAATCTATCTGAATTGCTGAAGTTACAAGCAAGGTGTCTCACATTTTTTGTAATTTTATAGGCATCACCCACTTTCCAGTGGGTCATTACATCATCTTCAACTTGACAGAATTGACCAATATCCCAATCAGAGCAATGAACCACCCACCTATGAGCATCTCTGCCCTCAAAACGAGGATTAAATGAGCTATCTTCAAAAGGGTCTGTATGAACAGGCACTCCTGTCCCTGGTTTTCTGATTTTTATCCTGAGACCACAAGATTCAGGCTCAAACCCTAAGTCTTCTAAAGTTTTTTTCTTAATAAATCTTAAAATAGGCTCATAACTATCAAATTTCCAAGAGTATGCCCAAATGGTTTCGGGAGGAAATCCATATAATTTTACACAATCATATTGCCTAAATACTCCTCTGATAGGCTCAGACTCTGACATTACTTTACATAGTTCATATAAACTAAACTTAATCTTTGTTTTTTCTACTGTCATTTTTGATCTCAAAATTATATATAAAAGGGTCTGCTTTTAAAAGCTCTTTTTTCTTTTTTTCAAACTCGCGATTAAATTTCCATTCTTCAAACTTTTCAATTAACCATTTAATCATTTTTTCTTCCTTAATTTTACGTATTGATTTATGGATGCCGGTAATTGTTTAGTATTTTCAAAAAATGGCACTAACGGTGCTAATAAAAATAGAAACGCAAACCAATAAAATGTCCCTATTTGACCAAGTAAAACATATATTCCTTCTGCTGGCATAGCACCAACATACATGAGAAGGAAGAAGTCTGATACAAATACCCATACGCACCATTTCCATACAGGTCTAAATCTACAACTTCTGACTTCACTTCGGTCTAACCATGGCAGCAATGCAAAAGCAACTATTGCGCCGCCCATTGCTAATACACCAAACAACTTATCTGGTATTGCACGAAGTATTGCATAAAAGGGTAAGAAATACCACTCAGGAACAATATGGGCAGGTGTCACCATTGGATTGGCACGAATATAATTATCAGGATGCCCCAGTGCGTTTGGTAAGAAAAACAAAAAGAGTGCAAAGATCGCGAGAAATACGATTGCGGCAAAGAAATCTTTTTGAGTCATATACGGGTGAAAACTGACTGTGTCTCTTGTATCATGAGGCTCAACACCAGATGGATTATTTGATCCTGTAATATGTAATGCTATGATGTGAAATAATACCACACCGACAATCGCAAATGCAAAAAACCAATGGAGAATAAATGCACGGTTTAAAAATGCATCATCAACACTATAGCCACCCCATAACCATGTAACTATACCTTCACCGAATATTGGTATAGCAGAGAAGAGGTTCGTAATAACTGTCGCACCCCAAAAACTCATTTGTCCCCATGGTAATACATAACCAAGAAAAGCACTTGCCATCATCAGTAAAAATATTACAATTCCCATGATCCATAGCAACTCTCGTGGTCGTTTATAAGACCCGTAATACAATCCACGAAACATGTGTATGTAAACTGCTATAAAAAAGAATGATGCCATATTCATATGGATATATCTAATCAACCATCCACCATTAACATCACGCATGATTCTTTCTACACTATCAAATGCTTGATTTACATCTGGTTTATAGTGCATGCCTAATATCAATCCAGTAACGATTAACGACATTAGGCATATCATAAGTATTCCACCAAAACTATAAAGGTAGTTTAAATTTTTCGGAACCTGAAAGTCTAAGTATTCGTGCTTCATCATACGAATAATAGGTAGTCTAGTATCTATCCAACCTAAAACTCCAGTAAACGGGCTTTGTGAGATTTTGTTTGTTTTAACGAGTTCATATTCTTTTTCAGACATATTTATTTTCTTTTGGGTTTGTACAGATCATAATTCTATTTTGATCTGAGAGGTTAAGAATTCTATGATTGACACCAGATTTAATTAAGTAACTATATCCAGTTTTATAGATGTATTTTACATCATTCTTAAATTCTATGAAAGAATTTTTTGTATTTACCGAAGTTAAAATTGCCTTATTAAAGTTATTTATATCTTGCATGTCAACATGCCAAGGTATACTACTTCTAGGTAATAGTATAGACACATACATATTTTCAATATTAAAAATTTTATCTAATTTTCTTTTCCATACACTAATTGAATCAAACTTAGAAAGAATTGGGGATTCTTTATAGCTTTTTACAAGATCAAATGATTTCCAATTAGGTAAAGAATATTTTTCATCAAATAATAAGGTACCTTTATTAAAAAAGTTGTTTAAATTTTTAACATCATATTCTCTTACTTTTAATTTAGGAATGTCAATTTGTTTGCAATTTATCAAACATTTGTCTCCTATTTTTTAATAAAGGTAAAAAAGGTATTGCAGACTGTTCAAAGATAATTGGATCATCTCCGTCTATAGTCATTATAATAGCTAAGTCTTGAATACCGGTTCCATACATTTCATTGTGCGCCACTGCATAGGCACATCCTTGAATATAGTAATCAGTTATTTGTTTTTGTGATTTTTTCTTTTTTGAAGTTTTAAAGTCGATGATAGTAGGTTTGCCTTTCCAAATTCCTACCATGTCAGTTCTACCTGCATATTTATATTTATTACTCCACAAAACCTGCTCTTGACCCCAAATATCTTCAACACCTCTCTCAGTCGCACGAATTAAATCTCGACTCATCTGTCTAACATCTAGCCTTTGGTTTTTAATCTCATCCCAAACATCTTCACCATTAAAATGCCGTTCTGCAAACTCATGAACAAGAGTACCCCGATCTGTAGCTTCTTTAGAAACACGAGCTGCTTCTTCTTCACCTACTCGATCAATCCACTTTTGTAACCAAGTATTATCTGCTGTTTTACCTAACACAGTGGTAATTGAAGGATAAGACCCGTCAGGAGTATGATAAGTGCGTCCAGTTTTTAAAGTGTCAGTTTTAACATCTGTTATATAGTTAAATTTCATAAATAGTAGTTTTCCAAGACGTTCCCCAAGAAGTATACCTAAAATGGGAGTACCAATCAAGAATATTAGAAGGGATAGAATTTTTAATTATTTTATACTTCTTAGGTTTAAAAGTAAGAGGAATATTTTTTTCAAGGTGATCTTGTAAATTTGTATTAAAGTTTAAAATACTTTCCTCAGAAAATCTTTGATAATTGTAACTGTTGAGTTGAATACTAATAGCATCTTCTATAACTAGTTTATCACATGCATAACTTCGTATACAAAAATTTTTTAGATCTCTATAGAACTCTTCATTATTAAAAACTTTACTTAATATATCAGATTGAGTTTGGTTGTAAGAGTTTTCTAAATATGCCATTTGTTTGTTTTTGATTGGATTTAAAAATTTTTGAAGGTCTTTATAAATACAATTACTACTATCACTAAGCAAATGATTTAAAAAATCTTTATAAAAGTCCGTAATTTTTACATTGAAAACTTTTTTAAGGGTAAAAGCAATTACTTGAGTTATATGAAAACTATGAAAAGAAAATACAAACCATTGAAATAACAACAATTTTTCAAAACTTTTTCTAGGCAAAGTACGAGTTCCAACACACATGTTTTGATATTCTTTTGCAAAGTCATCTGAAAATGAACTTTCAGTTCTTATTATATCTAAATCATATTTTTTGATGTATGAGGGATCAGACATTTCAGAATTATCTAAAATTTGTAGAACATTATACTGATAGGGTATTTGATTATCTAAAATAAAATCAAGTGTTTTCATATAAGATTCATAAGTTTCTTCTGGTAAACCAATAATAGTCTCAGTTGATACAGGTAATCCATATTCTTTAGCACTCTCTAACATATATTCAAAGTTTGATCCGTCAGTATTTTTTCTTTTAATAGCTATAAGAGATTTTTCATCTAAGGTTTGTATAGAAACAGTAAACCTTCTGTATAAACCATTATCAAACAATTTTTTTGCTATAGAAAGGGTTTCATCTTTTGCATTTTTATTCCAAGAAGAAGCTATTTGTTTTAAATATCCTTTTTTATTTTTTACTTCAATCATTTTATCGACAATAAGATTATCTCGTTTAACAAATATTCCAAAATTTGCGTCAGCTATCTCAATAAATTCTATTTTATTTTCTGCACACCATTCTATTTCACTGTAAACTCTTTCTAATCCAAGTTGCTTAATTTTTTGTGTAGTTAATGTACCCCAATCACAAAATGTACACGAAAAAGGACAGCCCCGATTAGTTTCTAAAATCATATTAAATTCAATGTCAGGATGTTCTCTAATGATATTATCAAACACCCCTGTAGTATAAGGAGAGGGTATACTATCTAAGCTAGTAATTCTACTGAAAGCACCTTTGAAATATTTATTATCTATAATAGTTGATACATTATCTAAATAAAAATTAGGAGAGTTACTTAGATTTTGAATTAAAATATTTTTAAAAGATTCTTCTCCTTCATTATGCACACACAAATCAATAAAAGGATGATCCTTTAAAAAGTTTTCACTATTTTTAGGTACAGACGGACCGCCTACTACTATTAAGCAGTTTTTAAATTTTTCTTTTATTTTCCTTGCTAAAGTCAAAGAATAGTTTTCATTCCACACATAAAGAGAAAATGCTACTACAGAAGGATTATCCATTCTACTAAGCACTTCATCGAAATCTTCTCTAAGAAAAAATATATTTTCAAGAGAATAATTTTCTTTTACTATTTCTTCAGTTACAGCAAAAGACCATAAAGAACCTACTGAATAAGGTAAGAAACAAAATTTATTGCTTCCATAAGTTGCTGAGATTTGAACTAGGTATAATTTCATTCATGTCTTTCAAAGTATTAACAATTGGTTTTCCTTTTGCATTTAAGCTTGTATTAATTAATATAGGATAACCTTGTTGCCTGGTTATTTCTAGTATCTTCCATAAATATGGATTTTTTGTTTTATTAACGATTTGGAGTCTTGCAGAATTATCATGTGTGGTAAAGTTACCACCAATAATATCTGCTGTAAACAACATCTCATAACTTGGTTGATATATCTTAAACCACTGGTCAGCTTCTTCTTCTTGGCAAATAGGGGCATAAGGTCTCCAAGAATCTTCATCTCTACTTTTAATCATATTAAGTTGTTTAATATTATCAGGAGTTGGAGTACATAGAAAGCTACGATTTCCAAGAGCACGGGGTCCGAACTCTGCTCTACCGTTTATTATTGGTGTTATTAAGTGTCTAAGTATAGAATCTGCATGATACTCTGGGGTTTTATCA
>CAACVD010001435.1_pt1 | contig 11426 bp, 10 predicted proteins | sample 2381771 | NCBI WGS metagenome assembly CAACVD01 (sample SAMEA5211965, study PRJEB30684) | marine metagenome | biome: Marine; feature: Epipelagic; material: Water | collected 2015-10-15 | depth 15 m | reverse complement strand
ATCCATTTTTTTGGTGTTTTTCAATGGCAGCACGTACACTACCACATTCATTTAGACTACTTATTGTATTGCTTTCAAGGCTTATCTGACGATTTAGCAACTCTACATTACAGAACTAAAGGGCAACAAAAAGCACCCATTATCATTAGAACTAGAGGACATCGACTAGAGGGTATTTGGCATTCTGGTTCGCCCTTGGGTATGATGCTTAACGGTCTACGAGGTATGCATATATTAGTGCCTAGAAATATGACTAAGGCCGCTGGTTTTTACAATACTCTTTTGGCTAGTGATGAACCAGCTATTGTCATAGAATGTTTGAACGGCTACCGACTCAAAGAGAAATTACCTGCTAACTTAGGAGAATTTACAACTCCTGTAGGTATTCCAGAAATCACAAAACAAGGAAGTGACATTACCTTAGTGACTTATGGCTCTACTTGGCGATTAGTTACTGATGCGGCCAAAGAACTAGAAAAAGTAGAGATTTCGTGTGAAGTGATAGATGTACAATCTCTATTGCCTTTTGACATTAAGCACTCCATTGTAGAAAGTTTAAAAAAGACCAATAAAGTAGTATTTATAGATGAAGATGTTTCGGCAGGTGCTACGGCTTATATGATGCAAAAAGTTTTAGAAGAACAGAAAGGCTATTTTTATTTAGATAGTGAGCCCAAAACCATATCTGCAAAAGACCACAGACCAGCCTATGGCGAAGATGGCGATTACTTCTCGAAACCCAATACGGACGATATTTTTGAAAGTATTTATGCTATAATGCACGACCACAACCCTACTAAATATCCTACACTATAAATGAACAAAACAACTGAGCAAGATTCTAATTACAACCATCTAGATAAGATGGATACACTCAGTCTTTTAAAAGGCATCAATCAAGAAGACAAAGGGGTATCACTTGCCGTTGAAAGAGTTATTCCTAAAATAGAACCTTTAGTAAATGCTATACACGCCAAAATGGCAAAAGGTGGTCGTTTGTTTTATATAGGCGCAGGAACATCTGGAAGGCTAGGCATAGTTGATGCTTCTGAGTGCCCTCCTACTTTTGGTGTACCACAAGATTGGGTTATTGGAATAATAGCTGGTGGCGATTCGGCTATCCGTAAAGCTGTAGAATTTGCTGAGGATGATAAACAACAAGCTTGGAAAGATTTACAAGATTACCAAATTAATGAATTGGATACGGTAATGGGTATTGCTGCATCTGGCACAACACCCTATGTTATTGGGGGTTTAGAACAATGCAATAAGCATCAAATACTTACGGCTTGTATCTGTTGTAATGCGGACTCTCCATTATCTAAAGTGTCTCAACACCCTATAGAAGTGGTGGTAGGACCAGAATTTGTAACCGGCTCAACACGAATGAAAGCAGGTACTGCTCAAAAATTAGTTCTGAATATGATTTCCACCTCTGTGATGATTAAGCTAGGGCGTGTCAAAGGAAATAAAATGGTGGATATGCAGTTGAGCAATAATAAATTGGTGGATAGAGGAACACTAATGGTTGCTCAACAAACGGGTTTAGATTACGAGCTTGCCAAAGAATTATTAAATGAATGTGGTAGTGTACGTGCTGCCATTGAAAAACACCAAAAAAATGGATAAACAAAAATTAGCTAATGGTATGATATGGATATCTATGTCCATATTCTTCATCTTCACTGCTGCTATGACCTTATACATAGCCGATAGTAAAGACAATCTATTTCTAAAGGGTCTTGGTATATTCTTTATCCTATGCTTATTTTACTTTGCCTACAAAGGACTAAAAACCACACTAGACGCTTTTTTTGATAAAGAGAAATAACACTAATGTACAGCTTTGAGAATAGAAAAAAATGATCTAACTAGATTTGTCAAATTTAGACAGATATTGATGTTAAACAAATAAAACGTTTAGAATGAGGTTACACCTCACCAAACTTAAAAACATTATTTAAACTTCTTAAAGGTTTTAATAAAACTTTTGAGGAGTTTTATAGAGAAATAGAATTATGATCAAAAATCTAAAACGGATTAGTTGCCCAAACGTTAAGCTCTGTAATGAAACCTTTATCTTCCATCTCCAAAACAGACAAAATGGAATGTGCTATTTCTTTTGGAGATAATTTGTTGTGTACTTCTGCCCTTTCTCGACGCTCTTCGTTATAAAAAGCCGTAGTTACTTCGCTAGGGTTCAACTGACAAACACGTATGTTAAATGGTCGCAATTCTGCTTGCCAACATTGTGTTAAGGCTCTGATAGCAAATTTAGAAGCGGCATAGACACTTCCTCCAGCAAAACCTTTTACGCTAGCCGAAGAACCGATATTGATAATAGTACCACTCTTTTGTTCTTTCATAACTGAAATGATGAATTTGGATGATAGGGCTAATCCAAAAACATTGGTATTGAAAATTTGTTCAAAATCAGAAAAAGTAACGTCTTCAATTTTCTGAAAAGTACCTATGCCAGCATTATTAATCAAAGCGTCTACTTTACCGTCTAAAGTTTCTATACATTGTTGAGCTTTATCAGAAATATTTTTTTGGTCTGAAATATCAAAAACTAGTGTTTGAGCACCTGTATATTTAGCGGCTTCTTCTAATCTTTGTGCAGACCGTCCCGTAATCAAAACTTTCGCTCCTTTTTCTACCAAAATTTTAGCTGTTTCTTTGCCAATTCCTAGACTACCGCCAGTCAGTAGTATGTGTTTACCTTTTAAATTCATATTTAGTCTAAAGTGATGTTTTTTTCAACTGAACCGTTTTCAAAAATCAGAAATTGTAGCTGATTAGAGGTAGGTTCTATAGTCTTTCCCTCAATGTTTCTTATCTCTTTAAGTTGGTTGGGCTTCACCTCTTTATCATCAATATTAGAGGTGAATGGCCATAGTCGTATACCTACAGGCAAATGGTCTGAGATACAGTTGTCGTATCCATAAAAACCATTACTAAAGTATTGAGCCATATTCATAGTAGTCACATAGTTGTATGCGTTATTAAACTCATCAAAAAGCTCATTAGTAATAAGTATATGGTCTAGGTGTGATGGCCAAGAAGGGAAAGACCATTGAGAAGTCGGAAAATCTAAAATTGGCGTGTCAGCAAACAGATAATTATCGCTATCGTCTATAAAAGATTGGAAAACGTTGTTACTAATATTATCTTCTATTAAATCGTTATAATCTCCTACTAAAAGAACATTTTTATCTGCGAGGTTGTTGTCTATGTAATATTTGATGGCATTAATGGCTGCTCGTCTTCTAGTTTCTTCATCGCCTGAGTCCGATTCGTCTAGAGTGCCATCACCACAGCATTTGAGGTGTATGTTTATGATATAAAAGGTCATATCGCTAAAACTAAGCTCAATTAAATAAGGTGGCCTACCTGCAAAATTATAGGAGTATTGGTTAGAATTTAAAATGGAATTATGAGAAATGACTTCTACATCTTTGTGTACCAAATAGGCTAGAATTAAATTATTATAGTTATTAGGTATAATATAGCCTGTATAATCTTCTAAGCTATTTGCTAAGTCTTGAAAAGCATCAACATCATCAATCTCTTGTAAAGCATAAACATCAGCTTGCATAGCAGCCATAGCTACCGAAGTCGAATCAATAGTAGTTTGGTTGTTTTTTGGGAAAAATTCTAGATTCCACGTGACTACTTCAAAAGAACCTTCACCACCAAAAACGAGGTCAGATAAACTTTGAGAAAATATAAACGATGAAACAAAAAGAAATAGAATTGTTAAGGTTTTATTCATATGGCAAATTTACAATTTATAGCTATAATAATAACTACGATTATTCTTATTAAATTAGCCTTTCAACAATCTTTATCGTTTATGGTACATTTCAATAGATTTCTATTAATAGCTTTACTCCTTTTATTTTCCACATCTATCTATGCTCAATCATTGAGTAACTTAAGCTTTGGAAATGACAATACTTTCGATGTAATTACTTGGAATTTGGAAAGCTTTCCTAAAGTAGATGGTACGACAGAGAATTTTGTTTCTGACATTATCGTTGAACTAGAATCAGAAATCATCGGTTTTCAAGAAATAAACGATATATCAGCTTTCAACACTATGATGGCATCTACATCGGGCTATTCCGGCTATGTGTTAGATGCTAATTATGGAGGTATAAATATGGCTTATGCAGTCAAAAATGATGTTAGCATTATTGATGAGTATGCTATACTATCTTCTAGCACTTATAATTATGCTTTCGCTGGAAGACCTCCTTATTTAATTCATGTAGAAAAAAACAATATTGAGTATTATGTCATTAATGTACACCTCAAATGTTGTGGTGACGGCAACATTAATACCTCAGACTCATCTGATGAGGAAAACAGAAGGTTAGTTGCTCTAAATCATATTAAATCATATATAGACAATAATTTATCGAATGAAAATGTATTAGTTATTGGTGATTACAACGATGAATTAGATGATGATACTTACGATAATGTGTTTCAAAATTTCATTGACGATAGCGATAATTATCTGTTTGCTGATATGAGCATTGCCACAGGAAATCCTCAGAATTTTTCTTTTCCAAACTGGCCAAGTCATATTGATCACATTCTTATTACTAATGAGCTCTTTGATGAATTTAACTCCAATGTAAGTGATATTACTACCATACAAGTAGATAATTATATTAGCGGTGGTTTTAGTTCGTATGATGCATTTATAACCGACCATATGCCTGTAGGGATAAGTTTGGTTTACACAAACGGTTGTACCGACCCTTTAGCACTCAATTATAATCCTGATGCAGTGTCAGATGATGGTTCTTGCACATACAATAATGGCAATGAAATTACGTCACTATTTTTCTCTGAATATGCCGAAGGCTCTTCCAATAACAAATACCTTGAAATCTATAATCCTACATTATCGGAAGTTAGTCTTGAAAATTACGCTATGGCACTAGTGGTAAATGCTCCAGTACAAGTTGGAGTATATGACTCATGGCACTATTTTGATATTGGCTCTTCAGTTCCTTCTAATGGTGTTTTTATTGTGGCGCACCCCTCTTCTGATGCTGATATATTATCTGTTGCTGATATGACTACCACACACCTAAGTAATGGCGATGATGGCATAGCTTTAGTATATGGCAATCAACCTTCAACTAACTCTAGCCCCTCAGCTGGTGGATATACCGTAGTGGATAGAATCGGCGATTGGAATGGTGACCCAGGAAGTGGCTGGTCAGTAGCAGGAGTTTCTAATGCTACAAAAGATCACACTTTAGTTAGAAAGTGTTCTATTAGTCAAGGAAACACAGATTGGACGGCATCTTCTGGAAGTACTACCGAAAATTCTGAATGGCAAGTATTACCCAATAACGATTGGTCTGACTTAGGACAACATTATTATCCTTGTGAAATTATCATTCAAGGCTGTACAGACCCTAATTCCATTAATTATAATGACGATGCAACAGTCGATGACGGCTCATGTATTTGTTGTTATTTTGGTTGTACTGATGAAATTGCTACCAACTACAATCCAAATGCTTATTTTAATGATGGTAGCTGTGATTACATTAGTGGCTGTACAGATGCTTTAGCTACTAATTACAATCCTAATGCCACTTTGGACGATGGCACTTGCATTATCGAAGATAACCCCTGTGATTATGTACCTACAGGATTATATGTTGACAATATCATTCACAACAGAGTACAATACAATTGGAGTCAACCTCAAGAGCTCCCCTCCTATTATATGATTCGTTACAAACCATCTGGCAGTAATTCTTGGACGGTTATGACTGCAGGAGCACAAAATACAAACCCATCTACTGGAACTTCTAGAACTCGCTACTTCATGCAGCCAAATACTAATTACGATTGGTCTATTAGAGCTAGGGTAATTGATGAGGAAGGTAATTTAGTGTGCCAATCGGCTTGGTCACAAACAGCCAATTTCAATACACTTCCTAATTGTCCAAATCTAGTTAACCTATCAACAAATACAGAAGCAAATTGGGTGACATTAACCGCAGATTCTCCGAATAGTGATTTTGATATATGGCAATCCAAAGGCAAAATTCGAAAAATAGGAACATCAGAATATAGGTATGTTAATGGAAGTCATGCTATCAACGTGCTTAAAGGCAACTTTGAAGCTAAAACCGATTATGAATGGCATACCAAAGCATGGTGTACTGGCAATATCGATGAATTTGGAAATTCAGATCCTCAATATCATAGTAACTGGGGGGATTTTAGCACTTTTAGCACTCAAGAAGAATGCGATAAAACACCTTATAATTTGTCAACCATATCCAATGCAGCAAATTCGACTATTACAATGTCATGGGAGACCCCTGCTAACGGCTATCCAGACCATTATTTTATAGAGCTTAATAACCTAACAACAGGACAAATATGGGCTTGGAATGATATATCGGCTTACTCCAATTCCAAAACTAAATTCGGTCTCACCGCAGCTAATTATTCCTGGAGAATTAGAGGAGCATGTGGTAGTAATGGCACTTCTTGGGCTACACCATTTACAGCTTACGAATATTATACACTTGGAACAAATCGAGTAGCGAATCAAAATTATGTATTCGACCTATATCCTAACCCATCTCAAAATGTCTTTAATGTTAACCTTAGCCTGCCAACAATTGAAGATGTAGAAATTAAAATTACTAATAATATTGGTCAAATTGTTTTTCAAGACTTACAACTACAAACAAACTCTTACAAACTTAAAATTGATTTAAGCGATTTACCTAAAGCTTTATACATAATTTCAGTAAAATCTATTTCACTCTCTGTTCATAAAACCATATCTTTACAATAGAAAAGTGTCATTTTTATACTTGTTATTTTTATACTTATTATTTTTATTTCTTATTTGTACTACATATGTACCCGATTTCAGCAGATAATATTCTAATATTGTAATTGTATATTGAGACTAAACAAAAACATACTTTAATCAATATAATTTTAGTTGTTAATATTTTATGAGAAAAAAAACTCTTAGCTCAAAAGTTACAATTTTATTCTTAATGTTTTTGTATTACCAAATACTAGTATTTTATGTGTTATCTTTTATTATACTGATTAATACCAATGGTATGATAAGCACAAATATCAAAAATAATATATTGTTACTGCTTCTACCCGCCCTTATACCCGCTGTTTTATCAATCATTGGAATTAATCAAATCACCACATACTACAATGAGGATTTATTGAAAATAAAATCTACTAATATATTTTTATGGTTTTCTAAAGAGAAAATAAAGACCGTTCAAGTTCCAAAGTTTCCTACAATTAGCGTAATAGAAACATCAAGCTTTCTCGGTCTCAAAAAAAGTCTTTTGATTACAATCAAAGCAAAAAATAAGCATCTTATTAATGTTTCTATTTTAAGTAAAGATGAAAGAAAAAAACTAATCGATAATATTAACAAAATGAAAGTCGATTAAGATGCACAACGTTAAAAATACATACTATACTCTTTTAGGTTTGCTTTAAAAATATCAGTTTGTATATCTACAATATTTAAGATTTATGGTTAAAAAATTTCTTAAGTTTGAATCTAATTTAAAACATTTTAATGAGTGAACTTTTTGATGTATGTGTTGCAATTCTTTATTGGATTTCAGATATAACTAGCTTAACCTATAAAGAAGCTAATATTTGGATATTCGTAATTATACACCCTCTTCTAACATTTTTCTTATTCTATTATATAATAAGATTAAGAAAACAAATTAATAACTTAAGGAAATAATACCCTTCACTAAAGGAAATATCGTTAACCATTAGTTATAACAAAAGGTTAATTAAATAGCTCTACAAAGTAGTTTAGATAGCTTCTAAGCTACTCTATCGATTCCAATAAGATAATGGAGATGTTAAATAAGATATAAGAGTCTATGGACTATATTAACTTAGTATTAAAACTACTAATTCATTCAAATTATATTGTTAAATTTTTTAGAACTTAAACTATTCAATTATGAACGCATTCTATACTCTAATTATTTTATTAATTCCTTTTGTTGGATTGACTCAGCAAGCTGATATTTTTACTATTTATAATGATGTATACAAAATACATTATTCATCTTATTTTCGTAGTTGATAAAAAAGGTTATGTCGTAAATGTAGAATTATTGAAGACTTCAGGTAATAAACATTTAGACAAAGAAGCATTGAGGGTAATAAATTTATTGCCAAAATTTAAACCCGGTCTTAACTTTGGAAAAAAAGTGAATGTAAAACAAATAATTCCAGTCAAGTTTACTTTTGTTTAGTAATAATTCTCGAAAAAATACTCCACTCTATCTTATCATTACTAATAAACTTAGTTAGGTAATAGTTAGCTTATAAGGTCTTTTGATAATGATAATAAGCTTTTTGTAACAAAATGAATTAATCCATCTTAAAATATATATATTACTATTTATGTAAACACTTCTACTTTTTCTGTATTTATTAACCATTAAATTATTTTACTATGAAAAAGTATGTTTTGTTTTTTACAATTTTATTTGCTCAATTTTCTCTAAATGCCCAAACTGAATATATAGATATTTCAAAAATTGGTATGCTTAAAACTTCAACAATGGCAATTTATAATGATGATGTAAATTATAATGATTTAGAAGTTTTCAGGTTAAATATTTTTAGTAATCCTAAACACTATCATTGGGTTAAATATACCAATATTGGAAAAGATAAAATCATTTTAACATTATCAGATGATGAAGGGGATGTAAGAGAAATTTGTACTAAGGAAAATTATAAAAAAAACTGAATGTAAAATATTGGATTCATTTTCAACATCCTATGAATATTTATCAAATGCAAAAATCTTTGAGATTTGGATTTCTAGACCTAATCCAAATATTGATGAAAATATTATAGCTACAAATTAGCAATTTAAACTTTTGCTTAAAGCCCTCACTTTTTAGTGGGGGTTTTTATTACACCCCACTCTACCTTATCACTACCAATAAACTTAGTGACGTTTTAGTTAGCTACTAAGGCCTTTTCATAAGCATAATGAACCACATTATTGTATAGAATGTTTTAACACATTAAATGACTACCTACACGTGATTAGCTGAGTCTTTATTTTAAATCTGAAATTAGAAATAATTGATTTATTTAAAACATAAAAGAAATGTAATTTTGTACCCTTAAAATTTGATGATATTTCTAAGTGTATTATAATTTTTTAAATAAACTCAAAAAAAAATCGAAATGAATAAAATCAGAAAAAACCTTTCAATAAGTCCTATACAAAAATTTATTAAAGCTGAGAGTTTTAGTGGCTTACTGCTTTTCGTTTCAGCTTTAGTTGCTTTAATCCTTTCTAATTTACCAACTAGAGAATTATTTAGTGCTATATGGGATTACGAAATTGGTATATCATCAAAAGACTTTAAGCTTGTTAAGCCTTTAATATTATGGATAAACGATGGATTAATGGCTATCTTTTTCTTCCTAATTGGACTAGAGATAAAAAGAGAAATCATTCTTGGTGAATTAAATTCAATTAAAAAAGCTGTTTTACCAATTTTTGCAGCTTTAGGAGGAATGCTGATACCATTATTATTTTTTTTAGCATTAAATAATAACCCTGAAACAACAGATGGATGGGGAATTCCAATGGCAACAGATATTGCATTTACTTTAGCAATACTAAAATTATTTGGAAACAAAATAAATTTAAGGTTAAAAATATTTCTGACAGCTTTTGCTATAATTGATGATATTGGTGCTATTCTAATAATTGCAATTTTTTATACTCAAGATATATCTTGGGTATTATTGATTTATTCTAGTTTATTATTTATTGGATTGTATATTTTATCTTATCTAAGAATTTATAATAAAGCTATTTTATTATTCTTTGGATTTACAATCTGGTTACTATTCTTAAAATCAGGTGTTCACCCCACAGTTGCGGGTATATTATTAGCCTTTGCAGTACCAGCAAGACAACGAATATCAGAATTTAAATACGCTCAAAATCTTGAAAAAATTCTAAATCGAATTACTGCTTCTAATAATACTAACAAATTACCCCTATTATCAGAAAAGCAAATTTCAGAAATTGATAATTTAGAAGAATGGACTAACAAAGTTCAATCACCATTACAACATTTAGAACACCGTCTACATTATTGGGTTGCATTTTTTATTATGCCAATATTTGCACTTTCAAATTCTGGGATTTATGTTTCAAGCGATGCTGTAATAGATTTTTCTTTTGCATTTAATATAGCCATATCTCTGTTTATTGGAAAAACAGTTGGAGTATCATTATTTTCATACATAAGTATAAAGTTAAATCTAGCTGCTCTACCAAAAAACACAAATTTCATTGAAATTATTGGAGTTGCAATTCTTTCAGGAGTAGGTTTTACAATGTCATTATTTATTGGAAACTTGGCATTTTTGAATAATGATATTCTAATGAATTCGGCAAAAATTGGAATATTAATAGGCTCTATCACTTCTGGTGTAGTAGGTTATTTTTTATTAAGATGGTCAATTTTAAAAAATAGCTCTGTTTTGAAAGAAGAAAAAATAAAATAACGCCCCACTCTATCTTATAACTAACAATAAACTTAGTGACGTAATAATTAGCTCCTTATGTAATTTCGTAAGTACTTTAATTGTACTACATCATTAAAACTAAATTATTAGATTTGAAGCAACTTAACCATTTAATTATGAAAGCATTTTATATTTTACTCATTATATTGATTCCTTTTGTTGTGTTTGGGCAAGAAACAAATGTTCAGTCAAACTATAATTCATATATAATTTCTCAACAAATTGAAAATCAAAATTTATTTTCTAAACAAATTTTAACTGGTAAAACATTAAGTCTTGTTGGCTTGGCAACTACAATTATAGGTGGGGCAACTGCAACACCAGAAATTACTTATGTTGGTGGAGGTTTAAGTTTAATAGGTTTTATATTTGAAATAGATTCTTACAAATGGCTAAAGAAGAATAAAATCAGACTTAATAAACCAAAATTTTCCACAGACTATATTAACAAATACTAAGTTTATTGTTAGTGATAAGATTGAGTGGGTGTTATTTAAAAAGTTCTAATGTATTATCCTTTTTATTCCAAATAACGTTATTAAATTTATCAAAAAAATTAATTCCAACTAAAGTAAAATCTCTGTTGATATCATAACTAACATCTGCAATAACATTTTTAAGTGTAAAATCACCTATTTTAACACTATAAATTTTAATCATAAAACTTTTATCAACACCACCAACACCTTCAAAGTTAATATTATCAACATTTAATTTTTCAGCCAGATTTTTGTCTTTTAAAGCTTTAAAAGTTTTATAATTTAATGATAACCCATAGGCACCGGTGTCAAAAATAC
>CAACVD010001434.1_pt1 | contig 11430 bp, 18 predicted proteins | sample 2381771 | NCBI WGS metagenome assembly CAACVD01 (sample SAMEA5211965, study PRJEB30684) | marine metagenome | biome: Marine; feature: Epipelagic; material: Water | collected 2015-10-15 | depth 15 m | reverse complement strand
TATCACCATCAATTATAGTTGTTATGTTAGTTTCAAGATCTTGACCTACTTGTGTACCTTGAATGTCTACACCTGAAACTGCATTTAGCAACTCTGTTTGATTCTCTTCTTGTAGGATATCCAAGATATCTAACAGGTCTTCTAAGAAGTTACCAGCCAGATAATCAATATCTAGCTCTGTAAATTCAAAGTCAGGATCTTCTTCTAGTAAGTCCTCATCCAAGAGATCTACATCAAGTTCATTAAAGTCTAAGTAATCAGCAGTTGTCGTTACAGTTTCTTCGGCACTAATGGTTTCTTCTTTGGGTGGTGACACAATCAACATGTTGTCTATAAAGTTTAGGTCTATATCTAATGTGACTGGCTTGGTTGGTGTCTGCTCATAGACCCTAGTGGTTGTTGCTTGATATGGTTGATTGAGTATTACTTGACCCATAGCTGTTGAGACAATGATCTCTCCACTTGGATCACCAAATTCATTAGGTAGCAGGATAATCAAAGAGCGACCAGTCTCGTCAACAGTACAGGTAAAGTCTGTACCTCTGACAGCTATATCCGCTGTTGGTGTTTTAAGAGATATATTGTTTTTATTTAGATTGCCAGAAATAAAGCGTATAGTCCCACTAGCAAAGTTAAGGGCCATCTTGCTTTTGTTTGGGTTAGGATCATAGATATACTCATCAATAATTAAAGATGAATGCTCAGTAAGTCTTACTGTTGATTTATCTAAGAATGTAATACCGATACGTCCAGCTCTAGTCTGTACGTCATCATAAGAATATAAGTCAAGGTCTAACTCAGCAGGATATGGTTCATCTCGAAAGACTTGGCCATACCCTCTAAGTTCTGTAATATCGCCTATACTGTCAGCAAGTAGCGGAAGTCCCACCATCATTTTGAACAATACAGAAAGTGCTATTCGAGCCATTTGTTGTTATCTTCAGCCAGTCTCTAGCTAAGGTTGATGATTGGGTGATGTTGAAAGTATTTGAGCTACCGTCTAGGTCTAGGTAAAAGTATCCACTATCACTTGAAGTTGTCCCAGCATAGCCACTACCACTAAAAGTGAGGTCGTTGCTGTCTCCAAATATATCTATATAGTTAGTAGCATTCTCATAATCTATATCAAACTCAAATTCGTTGTTATCTCCATCTATAATCCAATCTAAGTCTAAGTAATCTGCATTAGATGCTTCGGCTATTTCAATATCAAAAATATTGCTACCACCTGATACTTGTAAATTTAGATCTGCATAGTCAGCTGAATATGCACCGTTGCTATTTAAAAGAATATCTAAAACGTTGGAATCACCTTGGAAGTCAAAGTAACCAGTAACATTATCTGAGTTGATACCATCTGATCTAAATATGTTGTTACTACCAATCTGGTTGATAGTCAAAGTCATAGCAGTACCGTCTAAGTCTAGAGCGGTCATAGTTCCTGATACAGCACTTGTGCCCCCAATCAAGTTGCCACTACCAAGCTGTTCAAGCTTGATTGTCGCATTAGAACCTGTTTGTTCTACAAAGATCTCGTCATCTGCTGCCAGCCCTAACGATAAAAATAAAAAAAATAAACGCATAATTATTCCATATATTGCCAATAACTCTTCTCTTCACCTTGCGCTATTATATCTACAATACCAGTTTCTATAGCTGCTTGCAAAGCTATAGACTTGCTTTCATTCATAGCATTACCACTTTCAAACTCTACAAGCTTGGTGCCATCTGCTATATAGCGGAAAAAGTCATTTGATAACCCTACAGACAATATGGTTTTAGTTGTTAGATTTTCTAATAAGATCTCGCCTGTTGATACAGAAACTATACGCATTGATACCACCACAGTATCCTCTCTGTATTGTTTGCTGTTACCAATCCCCAGGTATCTAGCACCTATACCACCAGTCAATAAGTTTGTATTGTAATCCTGTATTGCACCTTCCAAGATTAGACCAGCAAATAACAAAGGCATTTGTTGATCATCCTCATCAAACTTCTCACGAGTAGATCTTATAATCTGTCGTTCTCTTGTTACATGGTCTATACCAACTCTTTCAACAACTCTGAAAAATCTTGATTGTTTCAGGGCCCTAATGACATATGCTTCTGGTGCTTGGGTCAAAGCTGAACTGAAGCTAGCATACCCATCAATTGACTTACGTTGTCCTGTTGCGTCTGGAAAAACATAGACAGCAACTACGGGCCTCTGCTTGGCTAGCGGTACTTCTTTGATTGCATCAGTAACAGGCATATTAATGAATGCACTTTTAGAATAGCATTCTGCTTTGCCTACAATTGTTACTACGTCTTTATAATCGTTGTCTGAGTTGCCGAGGCAGGGTGATATGTAAGATAGGTGTGTGGTACAACTAGAAACCAAAGTCCCCAATAGGAATAGTGATAGTAGTTGTTTCGCCAGTTGTTTCATTAAATATAGTCATTGTAATAGTTATACCGTCACTAGTCCAAGTTATGAGATTGTCGAACAAAGTAAAACTACCTTGTTCAGCTGGATTCTCACCAAACAATTGATCGACTAACTGCCTGGATAGTTGTGCATACACACGTGACTCAAAGTTACGCAAGAACCTAGCTAGTGTTGTATTTTCAGCATCACGTTCTAATTCGTCTTGCATAGCTTTTATTTCTGCACGTAAAGCTTCCTTTCTGCTGAACTCTTGTTCGTCAATTGTTAGGTAATGTTGTGATGTGCCAACACCACTAAATGATGGTGACTTGAACTTAAATTTTATTTCATCAGCGAGAACGGGGAGTAATAAGATTGGGATTAAGTATATAAGACACCCCGTTCTTTTTCGCTTGTTAAAATAGTATTCATGCATTTTGTATGAGTAGCCTTTATCTTTAGTCTTTTCTTTGGTCATCTCTATCTGCCTTTGCAATCTTATTGCTGTCTATAAGTTGCGGCACACCTAGTATTGTTTTAATTAAAGTATCTTGTCTGATAATTTCATTATCTAAACTTCTTACTCTATCAATTAATGCTACTAATATACCATGTTGTGAGTCAAGCTTTGTTCCTAGGCGTTGTTCCATAGCTGTTATTTGTTCAGCTACTTTGTCGTCTACAACATCAAGTTTATTTTCCATACCATCTACTATTCTCATAATTAGTTGGTATATAAACCATCCTAGTCCTAAAGCAGCAGCAATAGGAAAGCCGACTTGTTGAATTATTGTTACTATTTCTTGCATAAGAAAAAAGCAGCCTGATGTTCCAACGGAATTGTATGGAAACCGTTGAGCTTCTCGCTAGTCAACAGGCTACTAGTCATTACCCTTGTTTGAAGCACCAAAGTAAAAAGATATTACTGCAGATGCCAAACCACCTAAATAACCTAATACTAGGTTAATTAAAGCTTCAGAGTTTTGTTCTGGCGGTTGTATAGTTACTAAAAAGATATAGCCCATAAAGCCACCAATAACTACTAACCCTAAAAATTTAGATGTCCAGTCTTTAGCAAAGTTGCTTCTAGCATTTTGAATATCTTCTGTTTCTAATTTAAAAACATCAACTTCAAGTTCTTTCATTTGTTTTTCAAATGCTAACTCTGCTTTTTTAATCTCTGCTAATTGTTCTGGTGATGCTTGTGCAACAGCTTTTTCAACAGCAGATTTATTGTTGGGAACACCTAATTTATCAGCTAACATACTCATAGCTGCATTACCCATTGGGCCACCAATAGCTGTTCCAATTGTCGGCGCAACTGCGCCTATTAAAGATTTTAATTTGTCTAACATATTCCTATTTCGCTCCTATCCAAGCCTAATGGCTTATCACTTAAACATTTTAGCATATCTTTTGGTATGTGAGCATATGGTTCATTGTCCTCTTCGTAGGTTGCATCTGGATTAATATTCATTCTAATATCATAGATATGATCTGGATCCCATTTATGGTAGTACAAGCCATCCGTCATAGCATATACAGTTATGAATGGGACACCAGTTGATTGTGCATACATAGCACCCTTCATCAGTTTTCCAACTGACAATATAAACGTATCGTATTTTTCAAAAGAAAATGTTCGGCATTTCACTTCGCACCAATAACATTTATCTTTTGATTCGATCCAGTAGTCTAGCCCATAGCTTGTAGGTAACTTATGACATGTTACATCCCAGGCTCCCTCGAGATAGCCTGCTACACGCTCTTCCCTTTTCTGATCATCTATTGTTTCAAAACTTGGTTTTTTCATAATTAATCCTCGTAATAACTTGGATCGACAGCCACAAGTCTTTTAGTTGGTCTGCCTTTACCTCCAATCTTGATTTCCATTTCCTGTACTTCACCCGCATTTTTAAGTCTTTCAATAATTTCTTTGACCTCATAAGACTTCATGGATCTGAACAGTTCACCTCTATCAACCTCACGCTTTGAGATCCCTGTCTCGCCTTGTGATCTAATGAATGACAATACTTGTTTGATTCTTGACTCTATTGCTGAAGAAGCCACTTTGTCTCGACACGCTTCGATAAACATCAAGTCATAATACCTGACATAATCAATACACCATTTAGTAACATGTGCTGGTATTTCTTTACAATCAGCGTTGTCAGCTAATGCACATACTAATGACAATCGCATAGCTTTCTCTCTTGTTCTGGATAGTAATGGTTCAAGATTATCTTTTTCTAAAACCTCTTGTCGCTTGACAATCTCTTGCGCAAACTCGTTGAGTAGTTGCTCGCTGTCTTGATCAAAAGGTATAACATGTGGTTTGAAATCAAGCTCTGCATTATTAAGTTCTACCCCTGCAAATTCTGATCTTGATCTTCTGATGTAATTGACCCAGTTGACAATCCTAAGTGGTGGACTTTTAAATTGTTTTAATCTTTGAACCTTACGTGGCTCTTTTGATTCAACAACTAAGAATCTATTTAAGAAGCCATCTGCGATACGTCCAGAGTTTAGGGCTTTGTAAAAGTTTTGTGGCACAGATAGACCCACTAATGTGATAGCAGGTTTATGTGTTACACGATTCATAGCCTGATCTTTGTATTGGTCAGGCACGCTCATCAAAGAATAATTATCTGGTCTGAGCGTACCATGACACCTCCCCCAAGCTTCCATTAGAGTCTGTATACCATCTTCTCTGTTCGTGTTCTGTTGTGCGCCTATTGCCTCAAGCCTTTTACCGAACTCGTCCATGATCGTTATTTGTGTTGGTCTATACCTCAGTATTGAATGGACAGCACCAGATGATGTGTAACCGTCACCAACGACAAGATCTGAATGCTCTGACATGTTGAGCACGGTTTCCACAAATGATTTGATATTTTCTTTACCTTGGCCTGACTTTGCTATACCCATAAAATATAATGACGAAAAGTTATTCATGGTTGTTCTGTATAACCTGCCACAACTTACACTTGCTAACGCTAAGGCCCCAACAATTGAAAGTTCTGGTTGTGATATCTGCGCTATCTCCTCACAAAATTTATACATATCTTTAAGCATGCCTGGGGGATTAAACAAGTCTTTGGGTGGTGCAATATGCTCTCTCGTTGTTTGGAACAGAGGTGCATTGATGGTTTTCCTGTCATGTGTCTTTTTAACTGATTCGACAGTAGAGTTTATCTCTGCGTCTGGAAGTGGTGGCTCATTTAAGGAGTTCCAAGCATGCAAGATGAATTTAGTATGGTCGATACTTAGGCCCTTAGATATGTAGTAACCTGAAAGTGATGCTGCGTGTGCATTTCTGCCACCTTCCATCACACCACTCAAAGAGAAAGGTGCTCTTACTCCTTCATTATTATTTTTGCCATTACCTGTAATTTGTACCCATTCTTTTTCAGTAAAGTCTGGTAAGTCGTCAAAGTCGTGTATGTCCCATTCAGGTATAGTGTTTGGTCTATATATATTTCCATTAGCATGTCTATTGTATGGCGCAATAATTAGGCCACCCTCTCCCCTAATATCTATCAGTCTCTCTATTGGTGTGTCATTGGTTCGCTTAGTTGCAAAGGTTGTGAAGTTTTCAGGATTGTTGTAGTAGTAATGCATACCCTTACCTGTTGCAACCTTGAATGGTGATGGCGGTAGATTGGAATCTACCCAACCCATAGCCTCGGGTGTATCAGCATCAACTACTATAAAGCGACCGCATATGAGCGCTACTACAAGATCATCACGATCTTTGAACCACTCTATTACAGTCTCTCTTTTGGGCCTTTCTGTTTTGTATTGATGCCAACCACCCAAGAAAACTGGTGGCTTCTTTGACTGTCTGAGAAGCGGAACTACTGACAGGCCTTCGTCATAATACGCAAGGGCCAGATCGAGAGGCTTCTCGTCTTCTGTAAGATTTAGGTTGAACATTCAGCAATTATATCTTCGAGATTGCCATAGATGGATTCAAAATCTAACTTACCTTCGGATGCTCGTATAATCACTTTTGCTTGATCGACGGATGGTTGCCTATGGCCATAACGCCAGGCTTTGACTGAATGTAAAGAACATTCAAATAAATTGGCAGCTTCCTTGTTGCCAATAAATTCAATATATTCTTTTAGGGTGTATCTTTTCACTTCACGCTCCTTATATTTTGGTTGTATATTTATAGCTTCTAATTTTTTTAGGTATGCAGTAGACAACACTTTATTTCTAAAGTAATAGTTGGCTAGCCATATTGGTTTCTTCTCCATAATTTACAAATTGAAACTGTCTGTTTTACAAATTGTAGTTTATAGTTTAATATATTGTCAATATTAATTTTAATTGGAGTTTGATATGTCTTTTAAAGATAGAATCGTTAGCCCTGATTCTTGCGTGAATCAACAAGGGGTAAAGATACTCGTATATGGAGCTGCAGGTGCTGGTAAAACAACGCTTTGCGGGACTGCTCCAGGAAAGAAACTGATGATTGATATGGAGTCTGGTTTACTATCTGTTAGAGATAGCCAGGACATTGATGTTATTCAGGTTAAGGAAGCAAAAGAAATTATTGAGATTTGTGAAGCTTTGAAAAACGGAGAACTAGTTTACGATACTGTATGCTTAGATTCCATTTCAGAGATGTCAGAGATTTTGCTTAATTTTGAAAAAGCAAGACACAAGGATCCAAGAATGGCATATGGTAATGTGCAAGAAACATGTACGAATGTCATGAGGGCCTATAGAGATTTACATATGCACGTTGTATTTGTTTCTAAAATGGAAAAAATGAATGTGGATAATGTGATGCAGTATGAACCAAAGATGGTTGGTACTAAGTTAGGGCAATCTATCACATACTTCTTTGACGAAGTGTTAGCACTTAGAGTTATAGAAGAGCAGGATGATGATGGTGCCATTGTTAAAAACAGATGGCTGCAGACTGATGTCGGTCAAGGCTATACTGCTAAGGATAGGTCAGGTAAGCTAGATGGCTTCGAAACACCAAACCTTACTAGCGTAATAGATAAGCTAGGATTTAAAACTCAAATCATAGGAGGAAATGATGAGTGATTTTGATGGAGTAGAGTGGTTAGAAAATCAAACTAAACCGCTTGTCGTCGAGAAGAAAGAAATCGCACCGCCAGGCGTGCATAGTGCGAGAATCATTACAGCTGAGAAGTACAAATCTCAGTCTGGTAATTGGACAGTAAGGGTTGTTTACGAAATAAACAACGGTAACAACAGAGATCATGTTGAGTTTTATTCTTTATGGTCAGCTAGTGAAGAAGCAAAAAGAATATCTAATGAGATGTTTACAAAACTTTGCCAATCAGTAGGCTTCAAGTCTTTTCCAGAAGAAGTACATCAACTGGTCAATAAGACACTTGATCTTGGCCTGTATCACAGGGAAGAAACTTGGACCAACAAAGAAGGTGAAGAGGTTACTTCTAAGAAAACTAAGATCGGAGAGTATTTAAGCTCTCTTAACCCAACAGCACCAAGTGGAGATAAAGCTAAGTCGCCACCGACTTTGTAACAAGGTGTTGTTAGAAGGGGCGCAAGCCCCTTTTTTTTATTTGTAAATTGATCTAGTATATAGACATCCATTCTTTATCATTCTCCGAATGGTTAATATTTATAGTGTATATAAGAAGGGAGCCTTTCGGCTCCCTTTCTTTTTATGGATTATGAAAAAAATAAAAACTAATTTTTACTCCATATATTCTAGCAACATTTCCAGAGTATGTATTGCTTTTTCAATATCTTGTCTACCATTTTTAAATCTGTTCCTAGTGATGTAGCTTATGGCTTCAGATTCTAAATTGTTTAAGTCATTCTTAAAACAATACTCAGCAGGCTGTATGGCTAGCTTTTTGTAATGGTCGCCGCCAACTTGTCGGTCGGATGCCTTAGCATCTATTTGCTTATCCCATTCCTCGTCGCTAATCTCTTCGCCCATATTCTTGCCAGAATCACATTGTTCTTCTGCTTCGTAATGTTCTGGTGTAATTTTATCTATACTCATAGTTCAATCTCCACTAATTCTGGTGTGTTATATGTTGTCGGCAGATGTCTGCCTTCTATAACGGATTTATATTCGCCTAACAGTCTGTCAAGCTCCATCCACCCTGCTTCCATATCTTCATGTTTCATCTTGAAAACCTTAGAGGCATAGGGGTGTTTCTTTTCTTGTGCAACAAATAAGAAGTCAGCAACGGTAAAGCCTGCTCGTTCAAAAGCTCTTTTGTACCAAGAGGCTTGTAACTCATACTGATACTTCTTCACAGATCCAGTAAAATCTCTTGGCTTTACTGATTGTGTAGTTTTGTAATCTACAAGAATTATTGTTTTGTCATCATAGGGCCCACTTAATGGATAGCGCAACATATCTGATTTTACTTTACACAACATATCGTTCTCCCACCAAAACAAAGCTACCTCTGCTGGTCTAGTGAAGACCCCAGGATAGTCTGTTTCACTCGGGTTGAGTGCTGTATCGCCATAGATACCTAGATTGCTTTTCATGCTATAAATGGTTTCTCTGTCGGTTGCATTGATCACCGTCAAGCCACGTTGCTCATATTCTCTCTTTAAGTCTTTGTTGGCTTGTGTGTATGGTGAGCCTACTAAGCATGCTACTTCTTTGTTAAAGACTGACTCGCCTTCTACAATTAAAGCGTGGGCAGCAGAACCAAAACGCAAAGCATGTGAATCTTCTATCTGTTCATTCATGGCATGGACCTGAGATTGGCCGAACCTTCTGATGGTAGATGATGATATGCCGGGCGCATTATGGTAGACATCATTGGGCATGTCTGGGAAGTAATAGGTATCACCTATCACCACATGTTCATATTCTACTAATATTTCTGGTAATTCGTTCATCCTGTTCTCCTAACATTTTTGGTCCAAGTAGCATCAGGTTTAAATATCTCCTCATACTTATAACCAAATTCGTTAAGTAATTTTATCACAGCTGGGAAGCCCCATCTGCGATCTACTTTAATTACTTCGCCTACTTCAAGTTGTTTTACTTTATCGTAGTATTTTTCATACATCTTTCGACTCTCCATTATCAATCCTCTTGAACATATTATCTATATGTTTTCTTTCTTCTACGGGTAGCGCATTGATATTGCGTATAAGGTCCAGAACAGCAGTCGTTGCATGGTGCATAGACTGTTCTATTTCTTCGATTGGTGACAGATCTTGTGGATCTGTTTCTAATTTATTATGTATATCTTTCATAGTATTTGACATTATATCCGAAATAGGTATATCATGTCTACTAACTGTAAAAATAAGGATGGATTATGTCTAGAATGTATAGAGAGTTTTACGATAATGTCTTGGACGATCCAAAGCGTCATGATGCTATGGATGAGGCCCTGGCTATGGGTTGGGAGCACCACCAAGAACTAATCGGAAACTATGCAAAATGTCATCTGAAACACAAAGGGTTTGCCGTAATAAATCCAAGTATGGAAGTTGATATTTTAATGACTGATTATGATTTAGATGCCTATCGGTATGGAGTCTAGTCAGTTTAAGTCGTGTATCTCAATTGATTCTCCTTGAGTTAGAAGGTATCAGAGCGACCTAGCGACGCAACGCTCTGCTTAATTTAAAAAATATTATGAAAGAATTATTAATTATGCTTGAAGGTTTACGCAAAGATATTTGCAAATTATTTGGCAAATAAATGTCGGGATGATTATTGTCTGACTTTTGTCATAAATAGTGTGACATGGGAAACGTTGATAAACAAAGGTCTAGACTATTTTTTTATTTTTTTCATTTTTGTCATAGAACTAGAGAGTAATATACTTAAAAATATACTAAGAACTTGACAGCAGTTGTCAGGCCCTTTAGTATCGGTTGTTATACATATATTAGATATGTAGGGCTAGCCACATCTAAGGGGCTAGATATAGCCCATCTACTTTACATCTACAATAAGTATCATCTAAAATGCAAGCATGAGTAAAACACAGTCGGGATTCGAACCTTTGCTAGATACAGCAGAAGATCCAGCAATAGAATTTTTTAATTTATCTAATAAGTTAAATAGGATGCAAAGAGTGTTTGTCTGGAATGTCGTTAATAATCCACAGATGTCATATGTTGAATGTGCCAGGAAGTCGGGCTACAAAGACGCAAGGCAGTCAGCTTACAAATTACTGAAACATCCAATCGTTAAGCAAGAGATAGATTACCTGCTGGGAGAAGTTCGTAAGAAATATGAGTTGAATCAGGACAGAGCTGTTAAAGATTTGTATGACATTAGGGATCAAGCTTTAGAGTCGGGTTCGTTTAACGCAGCAATCGCAGCTCAGAATAGTCTGCTTAAGGTTGGAGGGTTAATAGTTGACAAGAAGGAAGTTAGATACGGGAAGATTGATCAGATGTCCAGAGCCGAGATCGAGAATAGATTAAAGCAGTTAATGGGTGGGGAAGTTATCGAGGGTGCGATAGAGAGAACAGATGACGAGTCAATCTCGCCATCTACTATCGACGAAGTCAAGGAAGACTCCGAACAAGATCAAGAGTAATATTTCAAACACTCTCACCGCCAATCATTAGGTCAAAGAGTTCATGTTCTTTGTTGTGTTGGTCACACATGAAGTTAGAACAAGTACAGCGTTTGGTATTGAGGTGTAAGCGTTTATTGGTTTCATAAGCTAAGCACATAATCGGGCTATCGCAATACTTACATTCATAAGCTAGAACAGCTTGTGTGGTATTGTTAATTATCTCCCAAGTCATAATTATTCTCCTTATGTGTATGTGTGATCAAAGATGATGTTGTCATTTTCGTCAGTAATTAAATAATGTTCATGTTCGTTCTTATCGGCTAGTAAAGAGTCTACTTCACCTTCCTTATAAAGTTCTAACATATCTTTGTCATTGTTGGCTTTGAAGTCTACTTTGATATAAGTAGTTTTAGTTATTTTATAAGTTTTCATCATTCACCTCCTCTAAATGGCCAACTAATTGACCATACTTATTAAATAAATGATTATTCA
>CAACVD010001429.1_pt1 | contig 11457 bp, 19 predicted proteins | sample 2381771 | NCBI WGS metagenome assembly CAACVD01 (sample SAMEA5211965, study PRJEB30684) | marine metagenome | biome: Marine; feature: Epipelagic; material: Water | collected 2015-10-15 | depth 15 m | reverse complement strand
GATGTCAATCCTGGAGAGTTCGTTGACCTAGACGCAACAGTTGATGATGTTAACAAGGCTGTCATGCCGTTGCCTTTCAAAGAGCCATCAGGCACGCTGTTTAATCTTATGGGCTTCATTGTTGAGTCTGGCCAAAGGTTCGCATCTACAGCTGACATGAATGTTGGCGATGTCAACCCGAATGCACCTGTCGGCTCAACAGTGGCTCTGATTGAACAAGGCAGCAAAGCCTTTTCCGCAATCCACAAGCGCCTGCACAACTCACAAGGCCAAGAGTTCAGACTACTTTCTCAACTCAATGCTGAATATTTACCAGAATCGTTTGAGTTTGCCATATCAGGCACGACCCAAACGATCTTTGCTGCTGACTTCAATGATCGGATTGATATCATACCTGTATCAGACCCGAACATTTTTAGCACAGCACAGCGGATCGCCCAAGCTCAAGCCATCCTTGAGATGGCCAAATCAGCTCCCCAGCTGCACGACTTGTACACAGCATACAAGCGCATGTATGAGGCGATCCGCATCCCAAACATTGATGAAGTCTTAAAAGAGCCAGACAAGGCACCTCGCACAGACCCAATTGACGAAAACATGTCAGTGATGTATGGCAAGCCTATAAGAGCTTTCCCTGAGCAAGATCATGAAGCCCACATAGCAGTTCATGTTCAGTTTATGCAAGATCCTTCGCTCGCAGGGAATCCTGGGGCAAAAGCGATGCAGCCAATACTTATTGCTCATATAGCTGAGCATGTTGCTCTGTTGTATCGTCAGCGCATGGAAGCGAGCATTGGTGTGCCGATGCCGAACTTGCCAGACCTCCGAGATCCTAAATTTAAGTTTGAGGACATCAGCCCAGAGCTTGATATGCTCATATCACAACGTGCTGCTCAAGTCGTTCAGCAAGCACCTCAGATGTCAGCCATACGTGCACTTCAAGGCATGCAGCAGGGCAAGCAGAATCCTCTGCAATACGCTCAGCAACTCGCGCAACTTGAAGCACAATCACTCATGCAGCGCACACAAGCAGAAATCGAAGCTGACAAAGCTAAAGCACAATCCGACATAGCCATTGACCAAGCCAAGGCTCAACAGGATCTTGAAATTGAAAGGGCAAAAGTTCAAGCTGATTTGGAGGCGAAAGTCGCAAAGCTAGAAGCGGATTTGCAACTTGAGCGAGAAAAAACAGCAGCAAAAATGATGATGGAGAGAAACGATGGCAATGTCTGATACAGAAATGGCTCTTATGATGGGAGCTAACCAACTCGCAGCAATGAGACCAGTCAATCCTGGAGCATTCAGCGGAGTTGAGGCAGGCATGATGCCTCCTGGAGCACAAATGGCGAGGCCAACCATGCCTATGCCGCCAACAGCTCCCACAGGTCAAATGCCACCATCACCAATGCCCAACCCGATGCCATCTGGTGCGATGAGTGATCAAGAAGCAGCAATGATGAGAGCAGCAATGCCACCAGCAGGCAACGAACCAATGCCGATGGATCAAGAAGGAATGATGCGCTATATTCAAGAAAAATCCAGGCAGATTCGTGAACGCATGGGCAGCCAAGGATCAATGAGCAACGCAGATATGGGTGCTTTGGAGGCTGTCATGGCTGCAATGCCTCAGCAACAGCCAGCAACCCAGATGCCTCGCTCTCGCGAAGTAGGTTCTGGCGCTATGACTGATATGGAAATGAAAAGAATGATGTCAGGAGTTCGCTGATGGCTATCCCAGGAGTCACCCCAACAGCCCAACTTTTAAGCCTAACTGATCAAGATGATGATGGCTCAATCGGTGCTGTCTTAGGTTCTGGCTCCGCAGCAGAAGCAGCATACAGAGCATCCCTTTCTGGCCAAAGAGCTCCAATCTTCGGCAAAGGTGGAGTTCAGTTTGCGAGCTTCGCACCATACAACACTATATTCAGCTTGACTGATGATGAAAATCAAAATCCCCCAATCACCAACCCTGATAATCTTCCTGTTCAAGATGGCGATGATGGCTTTAACCCAAGCTTGCCTTCGGTCACTGGTCCGTCAGGGACATTTACATCTGCCCAGAACACAACCCAATATGGCCCAGTCACTTCATTCGTTCAAGACACAATAGGTAATGCTAATATTAATGTTCCCTTCGTCGGCGATGTCAATGTACCGAATACAGCTGTTAATACAGTAATCGACACAGTTGGAGACTTTGGGGTTCCTGGACTTGGCGTCCTTTCAACTTTGGTCAACCCGACGATGGTTGAGACATCTTGGGGAACGCCATTCAACACAGGTGGTGGTGGCCTGATAGGTGTCGCTGGTCAGCTGTCACTTAACAACCTTGAGAACATTTATGGTGAGACTCAAGCAGGAACAGAGGGCTATGACTTTTATGCTCCTGGTGATCTTCCAGGAACAAGCACACCCATCGGTTTGAGCCCTGGATTGTTCGGATTCGGAACTGTTGTTTCAGGCAACACCGACATGATGCCACCTCAAGCAGACCTAAACAATGATGGCACAATCTCCGCTACAGAAGTCGCAGCATTCGCTGACCCTAACTCTCCAGGAGCACAAGCCTTCCAAGAGATTGAAGACAACAAGATAGCAGCCAATCAGTTTATGCAGGATTACATCTCCCAGCAGCAAGCAGCAGGAGGATCAGCATACACTGGCGGTTCAGTCGTGACAGACAGTCAAGGCAATCCAGTGACATCACCAGATCCAGTGACAGGCGAACCTAGACCTGTAACTTCTGGCGGGACATTCACGAACTTCGGTTCATTGCCGAGCGAAGAAGAAACTTCAACAACGACTGAATCAACAGGGAATATTTTCTCAGGCATTGGCGACTTCTTCAGCGGTGTTTTTGGATCAGACCCTGAGCCAGAGCCAGAAGTTTCAACTTCAACAGGCGACATAACTAGCCAAGGAATCATGGACGCCATAACAAGTGGCATGGAAAATGCTTCATCCAACCCAAGGCCAGAAGGGACATTTGAGCTCGCTAGCTCAAACATAACTACGACTGATGCGAGCTCTGATGACGATGGGCCATCAGGAGGTGGTTTCAGTGTAGGCTATGGTGAAGGCCAAGTTGATCCTGGACTAGCCGCAGCAGCAAGCAGCCCATCAACTTCCGCTGCAACAAACAACGATAAAGATGGCGACACTTCTTCATCAAATGATAATGATTCTGATGGTGACGGCAAGATTGTTTGCACCGAGATGTATCGTCAGACGCAACTCGACGACTGGGCCAAAGCAATGAAGGTCTGGGATGTTTATCAGAAAAAGCACCTCACAAAGTTTCATGAGATCGGCTATCATTGGCTATTCAAGCCATATGTCAAAGGGATGCGCAAAAGCAACTCAATGACAAAGTTGGGGGCATATCTGGCCAAAGAACGCACTCAACATCTCAAGCATGTTCTGACAAAAGGCAGAGCCAAAGACAGCATCGTAGGAAACATCTGGTGCAAGATCATTCATCCTGTGGTTTATGTCGCAGGTAAAATTAAAAAGGAGAGTTAAAATGGCTGAAGTGAATGTAGACAATATGGAAGAAAATGCAGAGCTGTTCATGGAAAAGATGGGCTTTGCGCATGACTCCGAAGGCTTGGAGCTCTCAGACGATCAGCTCGTAAACTTTTTGTTGCTTTGTCATCAAATGGAATATGGCATTGGCGCAGAGTCTGAGGACGATGACATGGAAGAGATGGACAGTGACGGCATGAAAGTCAAAGTCATCAAAGTCAAAGGTGGCGACATGCGCTCAATCATGGACGAAATGCTTGGCCATGGTGGCCCAAAGATGGAGTATTGATGTCATGGGTGCGTTTTCAAAAATTGTAAGAAAGTTTTCTGATAAACTTGCAAATGATTTTGCAAAGGCACAAGGCGTAGATGTTCCTGAAATCGAACTTGATTTGAAAAATCTTCCTCCCAAATTGACAGATTTGCAATCTTTCAGATCTTCAACTTTTTTCGGAGATCTGAAAGATTATTTTAAGGAAGAGGCTATTGGCGATGTTTCAAACATTGAAAATGTTAATGTCCTCCCAAGCAGATCTATTGGCGAAAAAGAAGCTGTTAATGAAATAGATTCTTATCTATATGGGACTTTCCAGAATACAGATTGGTGGGAAAATTTTGAAAAGAAAGAACTGGAAAATATTGTCGGTGAATTGAAAAACAAACATTCCCTCGACAATGAAGATGTCATAGAATACATGACAGAGATAGGTGGGGCTGATGAAGATGTCATCACAGATGTTCAATCAATTCTTAGCCCCAATGTCACAGCATTAAAGCCTCCATCGCAAGGTGATGCCTCTGAAGGTGTAATGACTTTTGATGAGGCTTTGAATTTCGTAAAAGGTGTTACAAAGGACGATTAATGCCAGTCAGAAAAGTAAAAGGTGGCTACAGATGGGGATCATCTGGCAAAGTCTATAAAACGAAGGCAGCAGCCGAGCGTCAAGGACGAGCCATCTATGCGGCAGGATACAAAGGAGACAAGAGTGGCAAAAAGAAGCGTAGAAGCGCCTAAAGGCTTTCACTGGATGAAGTCAGGCAACAGCTACAAGCTGATGAAAGATCCATCAGGTGGTTACAAGCCTCATAAGGGCGCAAGCAAAAAAGCCTCGTTTGAAGTGCAGAAAGTGCACAAAAAATGAATGGTTCATGTTTTCTTGCTTTTGGTTTATCTTGGGACAGGCGACAACAGAGCTCTGGTAAGTGGGGACATGTATTTTTATGACTTGGTTGAGTGCAATTGGTATGCGAGTGAAATCTCAAAAAGATATGGCAACTATGGATACTCTGATTACATGGACTCCAAAGATCGTGTCACAGCCTATTGCGTCCCTAAATTTGTTGATGAGAACAGTGTGAGGATTTACTGATGGCAGGATCTAAAATAGTAAAAGGAGCAATCAACCAGCTACTTGACGCTGTAGTTCCAGGAGTTGATGATGCTGCAAGGCAATTAGATATTCCGTCACTTTCAAGAAGGTTAATGGTTCAAGACGCAAATAAATCTGCGCTTTCTGGACAAGGTGGAGATTATTATTTTAGGAGCCTACTTGATAATCCCGATTTCAAAGCGATCGACGATCAACTTGATATTATAAGCCAAGAGAACCAATACAACATGGATCCTGATTTTTATGATGATGAAGGGATAGATGTGACAGAAATTTTGCCAGAATCTGATACAAAAGATCAAGCAATGGGAGAGGCATTCCTTCACTATTTCTCAGAAGGGAAGCACACAGGAAGTGCTGAATTTTTTCCCTCTGTATTCGACAGCCTGGAAAGCCTTAGGAAAAAACTTAATGTTGACAACAAAGGCATGGCTAGCCTTTTGGAAGATTCAGGATATGGTCCAAAAACAAATGTTTATGCCACTCTCGACGATTTGGAGTTTGGTGATGCCCACGATATGGAAAGAGCAAAGAAATTCATATCTGAAACAGACGAAGATGTTGATGATGCTTTCATGAAATACAAAAGGAAACATGGCAACAGCCCAATGGGTCTGCTTGGTTTTTCCAGATTGTATAAGGAAATTAAATAATGGCAACATACAAAGGTCGCAAAGTCACTCTGAACAAACCTCGCCGTATCGGCAAAGGCGAGCCATCATACGGCAAAAAGAAATCAGTCGTTTATGTCAAAGATGGCGACAGAGTTAAGCGTGTGACTTTTGGTGACCCGAATATGAAGATCAAAAAGAATCAAGCAGGTCGCAGGAGCAACTTCCGCTCTCGGCACAATTGTGATAATCCAGGACCAAAAACAAAGGCACGATACTGGTCGTGCAAGGCGTGGTAATATGGCAAGAGCAGCAATTAAAAAAGTAGCAGCAGCAGAGATCCGAGCAGCAAAGAGTTTCTTGGATCGCAGAGGCATCAAGACCAACGAGGTCAGCCCCAAGAAGTTCGCAATGGCTGCGAAAGAACTTGACAAAGGCTTTCAAGACACGCTGAAAGTTCTTGCGAGAGAGTTATCAGGAGGGCAGGTTTGATGGCTGAGGCTTTTCGTCCAGATGGCAGGTTGAATATCCCGACTCAGGCTGCAGCTGATTACATAGCTGAGCAAGGCCAGTTGATGCCATACGAGCCAACCATGCGCGAAAAGACAGAGCAAGTCATAACAGACTTTCTCGCCAACACAATGGGCATGAATAAATTTACAGCTCGTGACACTGCTGAAGGCATCACAGGCTCAACGAGTTCAGATGCTAGGAATCCATTGGGAATTGGGTTGATGGACTTCACTCCTGTTGGCTTGGTCTTTGGTGGACAAGAAGCAGGCAGAGAGTTTGACAAGGCACAAACGCCAACTGATTACATCGCGCCAACTGTGGGGTTGGGGCTGAGTGCTGTTGAGGCTTTCCCATTGACGAAAGTAATTACAAAGCCAGCAAGGTCATTCTTGAGCAACTTGGGAGCCAAAACTGTAGGCCAAGAGTCAGTTGATATGAGCAGAAGAAATGTTTTATCAGGAATGGTAGCAGCCCCAGCAGTCGCTGTTGGCGCAGGTGCATTAAGCAAATTGCCTGTTGAAAAAGCCTTAAAAACTCCTGTAGGTTATTCTGATTTAATATCTTCTGTGAGAGAAGATTTTGCTGCACCGACTTTGGAAGATGTTAATGTTTTCAAATTGAAAAATTATTTCAAATCTCCTAAAGAATTATTTGATTGGTTTGATAGTGGCATAACAGAAAATTTGTTTTTGCCAGAGCCTAAAAGATTTTTAGATGAGGCTGGTGGTAATTTAGAAAAAGCCAATGACAAAATAATGCAAGAGATAGAAGACCTTGTTGGAGATGTAGATTTTCAGAGCGATTACACTTCGGGGACAGAATTTTTCAGGGAAAACATAACAGAGCCATTGATAGAAGATTTGACGAAGGCAGCAGAATAATGGGCGCAGCATCAAAAATACTCAGCGAACTTTCAGACGACGCAGTGCGTTGGGTTGAGTCTTTGGCCAACAAACTTTCTGGCAAACCAGGAGATTCATACCGCACACCTCGCACACCTGAGCAAGCAGCAGCAGAGATGGGCGACAAGCTGGTCAATCTTAATAAAGATGCACCTCAGATGCTTGACATCTATGACGATAGGGCATTGTATTATGCATTGATGGAAGCGCAAGCCAAAGATATTGATCTCGGCCTGATCAACCCCGACACCTTTCGTGAGGCTGCAGCTGAAATCCCGATGGGTGACCCATACATCCGTGACATGGTAAATCAAAAGGTAAGCGACTTGCGTGACTTGCGGTCTGCAGGCATACGCTATTCAGACGTGCCATATCTCGGCTACAATGAGCCTTTCCCCAACATTGCGCAGATAACTGCACATGAAGGTCGTCACCGTTCAAGAGCTCTTGATGCAGAAGGCGAGCCAAGCCAACTTGTTAGGTTCATCCCAGCAAGGAGTGAAGATCTTCTCAGCACAATGAACCCAGACACCCAATTGATGAGCGAAGTCAGTTCAATGTCTGAAAGTGGTGGCGGCCAAAGCATCGGCACTCTCGGCGACTTGATTAAATTTTTAAGTGTTGCGGGAGTTGCAGCTCCTGGAACTCTTTCAATGATAGGAGGGCAAAATGGCACGCAAGTTCAAACCCCAGCCCAAAACTAAAAAAGGTGTTAATGTAAAATATGTTCGTGGTGCCAAAAACAAAAAAGCCCAAGAAGCTGAGATCAAAAGCACTGCCAAAAAATATCGTGAAGGCAAGCTGACCAAAGCAGAGATGGAACGCATAGCCAAGAGGAGGTCAAAAAATGTCACCAAAAGCTACAAAAAAGCCAGCCAAAAAAAGCGCAAGTAAAAAGAAAAAAGGTGGCGGTCTTGAGGCAGCTATTGAAAAGTACAGCAAGTCTTCTGGCTTTTCAAAAGACAAGCTCCGAAAAGTTGCCAAGCGTGGCATGGGCGCATATTATTCATCAGGATCCCGTCCTGGCCAAACACCCACATCTTGGGCTATTGGTCGGGTGAGATCGTTCGCCACTGGTAAAGGTGGCGCACGTAAAGCAGACGCAGATTTGATTCGAGGTGGCAAGAAGAAAACTGCCAAGAAGAAAAAATGAATCGTGCGTCTTTTTCATCACTGATATCCAAAGGAGGTAGAACAATGGATCACGGTAAAGGAAAAAAGAAGGCAATGAAGAAAAAGCCTATGAAGAAAATGGCTGGTAAGAAAAAGATGATGAAGAAAAAGAAGTCATCTTATGCCTAATGAAAAAGAAGGACAGCTTGTTGAAGTTTTCGTCAGTGGCACCTCTGGTGCTGCAAAAGTGGAGTTGAAAAATGACAGTGATAGATCTGCTGAAAAAGATCCAAAAGACTCTGAAAGACGAGAGAGCGACGATAGCTGAAAATATGATTCTTGGTCGCATGCAAGATCAAGAAGCATATAAAAAGAGCGTCGGTGTTGCTGAGGGTCTCGACAGAGCCCATCAGATTATCGGCGATATGATGAAAAAACTAGATGACGAAGAGGATGCATAACATGTCTCATCCACATGCAAAAGATCTCATCACAGATGAGGAAAGCAAGGCGACTTTAGGGTCGCATCAACTGCCCAAACCAATGGGGTGGAAAGTTCTTGTCCAACCTAATCAGGCCAAGAAGCAAACCAAAGGTGGGATCTTCCTGCCGTCCCAAAGCGTAGAGAATGAGGAATATCTCACTGCTCACGGAACTATTCTGGCACAAGGGGAGTTGGCTTACAGAGATCGTGATAGCGGTCAACGATGGAAAGGCGAGTGGCCTGAGATCGGCGACAGAATCACATACGGTAAGTATGCTGGCCAGAAACTAACAGTCAACGGTGTCAAGCTGCTTCTGCTGAATGACGATGAAATCACATCAATCATTCCAGAAGGCGCAAACTTGACATCATATGTAGAATAAGCGACAACCCATGGAGAACGCTACCATGTCACAAGAAGAAGTATTGGCAGAGATCGAAAAAGAAATCGAAAAGACAAAAGGTCAAAATGACGATGATCTTGAGATCGAAGTTGCCACCGATGACTCGAATGAGGCTGAAAGGTCTCAGGAAGAGGATAAAACAGAAGTACAAGACTCCGATAGTGATGCAAAATACGGTCAAAAGGTTCAATCCCGAATCAAAAAACTCGTAGACCAGCGTCGCGAAGCTGAGGTCCAAACTGCTCAAGCACAAGAGCAAATGGCACAGCTGCAGGCTCGTCTTGATCGTCTTGAACAAGGCAACAATCATAGGGCTGAAAACGAATTTCATCAGCGATATGAGCAAACCAAAGCAGCACTCGCCAAGTCAGTTGAGGAAGGTGACACCCAAGCCCAGCTTGAGTTCACTGAACAAATGGCTGATATGCGTGCTGCTATGCGTATCGCTGAGATGCGAAGACAAGAAGCACAGACCCAGCAAGTCTCACCGACTGTTGGTCGTGCTCAACAGATGGCCCAGCAACCTGCCCCACCAAAAGCAATGGACTGGTGGCAGAAAAATCGCTGGTTCAACTCTCCTGGTTTTGAGCGGGAAACTGCGGCTGCACGGGCAATTGATGTGCAGTTGGACCTTGAAGGTCATGACAAAAATAGTAATGATTATTACGAACTGCTTAATAATCGTTTACTAAATGTCTTTCCCGAGTTAAACTCAGAGAGCGAGCAGAGTAAGCCTCGAACAAAAAGCAGATCACCAGTCGCCCCAACTGCAGGCGGTTCGGGAACTTACAAAGGAAACAGGGTTCGCATGACACAGGATCAGTTACGAATGGCTAGAGAACTCGGTATTAATGATGAAAAATCTCTGAAGCGTTACGCTAACGAGATCAAACAGCAGAGGAGCTAGTTATGGCTAACAACAGAAATGTGCGTGCACAAGAATCCCGTTCCAACAGCCGTGTAGAGGATGCTCGTCCTGATACTGCATGGAAACCACCATCATTGTTGGACGCACCCGATCCCCGTCCTGGGATGGTTCAACGATGGATTGCTACCTCGATTCAGGGTAGAGAGACTCCAGACAATGTATACAAGCGTATGCGTGCGGGCTGGAATCCTCGTCCTGCTGATACAGTGAAAGATCAGAGATATCCAACTATCAATCACGGGCAGTGGGCAGGTTCAATCGGAATTGAAGGCATGATCTTGTGTGAAATGCCTGAAGACAAATTCAAGTCTATGAAAGCCTATTACAATGAAAAGGCTGAAGAGCAGAATGAGTCTATTCCAGGAGAGCTTGATGCGATGGCAAGGACTGGGGGCATTCCGATTCACCAAGATCGGAAATCTTCGAGTAGTCAAGGTCGAGACATCTCGGTCATGGCTGATGATTAACTGCTATAATAAGGAGTAGCGAAAATGGCAAATGCAGATGCAGCCTTTGGGTTCGTCCCAGTTCGCCACATGAGCGGTTATGCACCTCGTGCTAATAAATACACTGTTGGTTCTGGTTATGCTACCGATATTTTCAATGGAGACATGGTTGTTCTTGCAGCCGATGGCGAAATTGAACAGGCGGCAGCAACAAACACCAATAACCTAGGTGTGTTCGCAGGATGTTCATACACTGCAAGTGATGGCTCATATGTTTACAGCGAGCGCTGGCCAGCCAGCACAGTTGCTACGGACATTATCGCGTATGTTTACGACGATCCGTATATTGTGTTCAAGGCCCAGTCCGCTGGAACAACCGCTCAGACCAACGTTGGCAATTGTGCTGACATCGTAGTTGGTACTGGCTCAACAATCACCAACCAATCAGCTATGGAAATTTCAGGAACCATGGCAGCAGGAAGTGCTCAATGTAAGATTCTGGCGTTGTACGACGCACCAGAAAATTCATTCGGTGCCAATGCTGTTATGGAAGTGCTCATCAATGAGCATCTCCTGAAAGGCACAGCTGGTATTTAAAGGAGGGCAAAAACTATGGCAATGAATAGAGCACAATTTGCAAAAATGCTCGAGCCAGGACTTAACACCCTCTTTGGCTTGGAGTACGATTCCTATCCACCTGAGTGGCAGACAGTCTTTGAAACCAACACCTCCCAGAAGGCATTTGAAGAAGATGTTCTGCTGGAAGGCTTCGGCAATGCTCCTGTGAAAAATGAAGGTGCAGCGATCTCTTATGATGCAGCAAGCCAGCAATGGACTGCTCGCTATCAGCATGAGACAATCGCTCTTGCTTTCAGCATCACTGAAGAAGCTGAAGAAGATGGTCTCTATGGCTCAATCGCTGCTCGTTACACAAAAGCACTTGCTCGCTCAATGGCTTCCACAAAGGAAATCAAAGCAGCAAATGTTCTGAACAATGCTTTCAGCGGTTCAGGTGTAACTGGTGGCGACGGAAAGACTTTGTGTGCAACTGATCACCCGACTCGTTCAGGCAATCAGTCAAACACTTTGGCAACTGCCGCAGACCTTTCAGAGACTTCTCTGGAGCAGATGCTGATTCAA
>CAACVD010001427.1_pt1 | contig 11464 bp, 10 predicted proteins | sample 2381771 | NCBI WGS metagenome assembly CAACVD01 (sample SAMEA5211965, study PRJEB30684) | marine metagenome | biome: Marine; feature: Epipelagic; material: Water | collected 2015-10-15 | depth 15 m | reverse complement strand
GTATTAAATTTAAACAATCAACAACAAGCTGCAATATCTAATTCTAATTTATTTAGAACATTTGAATTAACTAATTTAAATAATACACAACAAGCTACAATGCAAAATGCTGTACAGTTAGCTACAATGGATATGGCTAATTTAAGTAATTCTCAACAAAAAGCTGTAATAAATGCACAATCATTTTTACAAATGGATATGGCAAATTTAACTAATGCACAACAATTAGAAGTTATTAATACACAAAACAGACAACAAGCAATGTTATCTAATCAAGCTGCAGATAATGCTTCTGCACAGTTTAATGCATCAAGTACAAATCAAACTACACAATTTGTAAATAGTTTAGCATCTACAATCAATCAACAAAATGCTGCAAGAAATGATGCAATGAATCAATTTAATACTACTGAATCAGGTAGAATAGCTGCATTAAATCAAAACAATGCATTAGAAGCTGATAGATTACAGAATCAATTAAACACACAGATTGAACAATTTAATGCACAATTAGATTTTAATAGAAATCAATTCAATACACAAAATTCAAATCTAGTTGAGCAATCAAATGTACAATGGAGAAGAAATTTAAATACTGCAAATACTGCAGGAGTAAATGCTGTTAACCAAGCTAATGCAATGAACTCATTTAATTTAAGTAATCAAGGTTTGTCATTTTTATGGCAAGAAATGAGAGATGCTGCTAAATGGGAATATGATTCAGCAAATAATGAAGCAGATAGAAAAGCTAATTTAACTATTGCTGCATTAGGAAACGAATCTGTTTCTGATACAGCTAAAGTAAATAATTTAAAAACTATAGGTGAGTTTGCATATAAATTGTGGAAAGGATAAAAGATAAATAAATGGGAAGTGTATTTAAAAGAGTAAGAAAAACAATTAAGAAAGTAACTAAACCAATTAGTAAAGTAACTAAAGGTATTGCTAAAGGTATAGCTAAAGTTGCTAAATCTGTAATGAAAGGTGTAGCTAAATTAAATAAAAAATTAGGACCAATAGGTATGATTGCTATGTCATTTGCTATGCCATATGCTATGCAAGGTTTAGGTGCAGGATTTAATAATTTAATGACAGCAAATTCAAGTAATTCATTTGGAGGTTTTTTAAAAGCTGTATCAGATATTGGTGGTAAGATGAGAACAGGTTGGACTTCATTTAAAACTGGATTTGGTAACAAAGTATCAGGGATTACAAATGGTGTAAAAAAAATGTTTGGTGACATGGGTAAAGGAAATAATATTTTCTCAAGAGTATCTAATGGTGCTAAAGAATTATTTAAAAATATTAAAGAAGGTATGCCTAAATTTAGAGCAGGTACAGAAGGAACAGTAACTTATCAAGGTGCAGTACCAGGTGGAGGAACAGCACCAATGACATTGGATGCTAGTACTGCAGCTAAGTATTTAGATAAAGGACTTATAGATGCAAGTCAAATTACTAAACAAACATTAGGAAGTGCTGAAGGTGTATTTACACAAGCAGGTAGTACTCAAGCAGATAATTTTATAACTGATGCAATTAATAAAACTTATGAAAGTAAAATTAATGCTTTGACTGGTAATACTAAAAAATATTATAATGATGTTTTCAATTTTGCAAAAGATAGTGGAACTCTTACTAATAAAGGTGAGATATATAATCATGTAATAAATAGTGGTGGTACACAAGCACAGTATATGGATTTTACTGATGATATTATAGGTTATACAACTGACTTAGCTAAAACTGGTGATTATACTTTAGGTACAGCAAGAGATAGATTAACTGAAGGTGGTGTTTTTAATTTTAATGGAAGTAAAACATTTGGTAAGGAATCATTAGAACCAAGTAAATTTAAAAATTTATTAAAAAATAAAACTAGTAAAAAATTAATAACTGCTGTTGGTGATACTTTATTAAAGAAAAGTGATGTGCCTGAAATACCTGAGTTTGATTTAATATCAACTACAGGAGCTACAAGTAATAATAGTAGTGTAGCAGCTTTAACATCCTCAACTGATATTAAAGGTTCAACAGGAACAAATTTTTTTAGAAAACAGTTTGGAGATAAAGCATGGGAAGATTTAAAAAATACAGTTAATCATATGAATTATACAGCAACAGTATAAGAAAGGATATATGAGTACAGTTAACAAAGCAGGAAATTATACAAAACCAACAATGAGAAAAAAAATATTTAATAGAATAAAATCACAAGCTTCTCATGGTACAGGTGCTGGTAAATGGTCTGCAAGAAAAGCACAAGCTCTAGCTAAAGCTTATAAAAAAGCTGGAGGTGGTTACAAGTAATGGGTTTAGGAATGAGAAAAGCTTTTATACCTGAGATATATGCAGGTGCTAAAAAGAAAAAGAAAAAATATAGTAAGAGTAGAAAACAACAGGCAGCCATAGCAATATCTAAAAAACAAAGAGGTAAAAAATAATGAAAGTAGTAAAAGCTCCCCAAGGATTTCATTGGATGAAAAAAGGGAAAAACAATTTTAAATTAATGAAACATACTGGTAAGTTTGTACCACATAAAGGTGCAAGTTTAACAGCTAAGTTTGAAGTACAAAAGAAACATAAGGCATAATATGGCATTAGCAAAATCTCAACAAAGTTTAAAAAACTGGAGTAAACAAAAATGGAGAACAAAGTCTGGTAAGAAATCATCTGTAACAGGAGAAAGATATTTACCAAGTGCAGCTATAAAAGCTTTATCGTCTTCAGAGTATGCAAGAACAACTGCAGCTAAAAGAAAATCTAAAGCAGCAGGAAAACAATTTAGCAAACAACCGAAAGGTATAGCAAGAAAAGTAAGACAATATAGGTAATACAATGGCAGAAAAAATAACAGAAAATCAATTTGATAGACAAGGTGTTAATCCTTTTAATGCTCCAATTCCTGGAGAAAGTTTAACTACTTCTCCTGATATGCAAAAATCATGGGAAAGACCACCTCGATTTACAAATGCTGATGATTGTATGGAAAATATTTATCTTGAGTTAACAAGTGAAGAAGCTTTACCAGAACTTGTTAATATGATAAATGATGGTATACCATTAGATGAACTAGCACAAGTAGTATTATATAAAGGATATACAGAAGGACTATGGAATCCTGATTTAATGTTAGTATTGATTGAACCTACTATTTATATTTTAATTGCTATAGCAGATTATGCAGATATTAAAGATTATGTATTATATGAAGGTGAAGAAGATGACCCTGATACTGTAATAGAAGATGATGATATTACACCTATTAATGTAGATGATGATGAAGAAGAAACACCAAGAGTAGAAAAACCAAGTAAGGATGTTATCAGTCCTAGTTTATTATCTAAAATAGAAACTGAATTACCAGAAAAATTAAATAAGGAGAATGAATAATGGCATTAGATAAATCAGATGTAATAGGTTCTATATTCTCAGGATGGTGGGAAGCTGATAAAGTTGATACTGCTCAAAGATTAAAAATTAGAAATGAAGAACTAGCTAATAAACAAAATACTATTAAACAAATTAAAACAAATAATTACAATGATGATATAGCTAAATATAAAAAAGATAAAGTTGTTATTGATGGTTTAAATTCTGTTGCTGCTAATAAGAGTATGTATTCAACTGATATGCAATTAGGTGAAGCTGTATTAATGGCTAAACATGGTGATAACTTTGATAAGTTTAAAAAGAGTATGACTGGTGCTGATGGAGACTTAACAAGATTTTATACATTAGCTAAAAATGAAGGTGTTAATTTTAATCAAACTGGTATTGATGGAACACAAGTTAAAAAGAATTTTAAAGATAAATCTGTTATAGAATCTGAATACTTAGCAGAAATATCTAAAATAGAAGCAGAAACTAAAGCTGCACTAGAAGAAGCAGCAGGTGATAGTAAAACTGTTAATGCTATTTTAAAATTAAAAGATAGATTAATTGGAAATTTAAAACCAGATACTAGTAAAGTTGATGCAATTGATTCAGTTAATAATACTATGTCAACAAAAGATGGTTTTCCTAATAATGAAAAAGAAAAATTAAAAGAAGTACAAACAAATATTCAAACAGGAGAAACTACTGAGACTACTGAGACTACTGATACTACAACTGAAAGTGAAACAGGTGAAGTAAAAGCATTACAATCAGAAGATGTTCCTTTATTTATTCCAAAATCTTGGAAAGAAGAATATGAAAAACAAAAAATTTCTGCAAATAATGTAGATTATTCTAGTAAAGAATATAGTAAAAAAATTAGTGATACAGTATTAACATTAATACCTGATGCTGAAACAAAAAATTATTTTCAATTAGATAAAGATAATAAAATTACTTCAGCTAAAACTCCAATAATAAATGCTGATATTACTATACAATCATTAATTAATAATTCTTTAAATGATATTACAATGAATGAAACATTTTCAGTAACAGGTAAAGATAAAACAAAAATTAATTTAGGTGTAAATGAAAGATTTCAAATTGCTAAAAACCATGTTGAAGATTATGGTATGTGGATGGCAGATGGTAAAGTACTAGGTGATAGTGGAAGCTTAAAAAATTTATTTAAGAAAGAAAGTACAGCTTTAGTTGTTCCATCTAACTCTATTATTAATATAAATAATAATAAATTAAAAGGTTATGAAAATGTTTTTAATACTATAGATAAAGAATTAAGACAAGATGTAGGTAAGGTATACAAAAACTTTATAGTAGGAAAAGCAAATGAAAGAATGACAAAAGAAGGTGGTAGCTTAGAAGAAAATATTAATTTCTTACAAAGACAATTAGAAAATGATAATAATGGTAATCAAACAATAACTAAAGAAGCAAGAGACTTTATTGCAAATGCTTTGTTAAAAGCTAAAAAATCTAATGGTGAATTATACTATCCAGAAGTAAATAAAAAAGTAACTGATGCTAGTGAACCAAAATCATCTACTATGGAAATGAAACAAAAGGAATATGAAGATTTAACATTTGGTAATGTTAGAACTGTTAAAGTAAATATTAATGGTGAAGAAAAAATTGTTCCTTTAACAACAAAAAATAAACAAATATTAAAAGCAAATAATATTGCTATACCTGATATTCAACAAGAACCTACAGCAGGTGATGGTGCTGTAATGGAAAAAGTTGCTAGTGAAACTGAAGTTAAAAAGATTACACCTCAAGATGTTGGTATGGGTAGTGGTACAAACTTCTTTACAAAAAAAGCAGATATTTTAGCTATTCTTCCAAATGATATGACTGGTAGAGAAATAAAAGAAAAATATAATGTTGATATGTTACCTGGACAAACATTTAATAATTCTACAGTATATAAACCAACAAAAAAATAATACATCATGGCAGAAAATTCACTAAGTCTTTCTAACTTAGAGGGTGTTCAATCTTCTATTTCTCAAGAAAATACACAAGTAACAAATGACTTATCACTATCTAAATTAGAAGGTGTTAAAGATATTACTATTAATGATACTAATGAACTTTCTCTTTCTAATTTAGAAGGTATTGATATAAAAGATTCCCCTAAAAAATCTACTGATTATGTTGGTATTAGTCCTGAATTTACAACTGGTATAGCTGTATCAGGTGAACCTAGTACTGCAGAAAAAATTGCCTATGGTATTGACAAACAAAATATGTTTTTTGGAAATGTATTTCGTGTAGCTAAGTCAGGTATTCAAGCAGCATTTGACCCTGATAAAGATTTTAAAGAAATAGCTTTACAAAATGCAGCTAAAGAAAGAGCAGAATTATTTAAGAGACATGAAAAATTTAGAGATGGTAAGTATGATGATGATATAGAAGTACTTGCTGCAGAGATGGCTACATTCCTTGTTGACCCATATTATATTTTTATGTATATGACACCATGGGGAAGAGCAATGTCAATGAGACAATCAGGTTTAAAAGCTGCTGCAAAGGTAGCTGGAGTATCTGCAGGTGCTGTATCATTAGATACTTTATTTGATAATTTAGCAACAACAGGTGAAGCTAATCCTCAAAGTGTTGCTGAAGCAGGAGCATTAGCTGGAGTACTTGGTCCTGCATCTATGAAAGCTTTTCAAATTATAGGTAAGTTATTTCCAAAAGCTGATAAACAAAAGATTGCACAAGTAGTTGGTGTAATACAAGGTAAAACTAAAAAACAATTAGGTGTTACTGATAAAGAATTTAGAGCATTACAAAAAATTGCAGGTGATAAAGAATTTTTAAAATTAAATAGACAAGTATCTACTGTTGAAAACACAGCAAAAAAACTTGTTCAAGAAGCAGCAGAGAATGAAGGTAAATATTTAAAATCAGTTTTAGATTTAGATGCAAAGATAGCTACTTTAAAAGCAGATAAGAAACTTGTTCAAAGTGATGTTGTAGGTTTAATTAATAAAACAAAAGCTAAGAAAAGTATATCAGATAAAATTGCTAATTTAAAAAGATTAGAAAAGAAAAGACAAAAAGAATTTGATACTGCACAAGCTAAGTTATGGAAAAAACAATCAGAAATTTCTAAAAAAGTAATAGATGAAACAACAAAAAGAAATACACAATTCTTAGAAAAACTTTGGAAAGAAAAATCACTAACAGAAAAAACTGTTAAAGTAGTATTAGCATCTAGTATAAGACCATTAATGGGTGCTTCTGTTGCATATGGATTTGGTAAACTATGGGGTCCTGATGATGCTAACTTATCTAACTGGATGTTAGTTGGTGCTACATTAGGAGGTATTCAAAAAGGAATACAAGCTAGTAAAATATTACCAGGTCAATCTAAAAATCTTATACAAAGAATGTTGTATCAAGATGCAACAAAATATACTTTTCAAAAAGTTAGAGAACTAACATCAACAACTACATCATCTAAACTAGCTTCAATCGGTGGAGATACTGAAGCTATAGGTTTACAATTACTAGAAGGTATTGATAGTCCATTTGCTAGAAGTACTGTTACACAAAGAGCAGATAATTTATTAAGAGAATGGCAATTACGAATTGCTAATATTGTTAAACCATATTCTTTAGATGAACAATCAAAAGCTATTTCAAAAATTAGAGGTTCAAAAGCAAAGACTACTTCTAGAGTAAATACTCTTGCAAAAAATATAGAACAAGAGTTACAAGATTTTAAAGCATTAAGAGAAAAAGCTGGTATATTTTCTTTAAATGAAAAGACTGGAAGATTAGTAGATATAAAAAATTATTTTCCTAGAGTATATAACTGGGCAAAGATAAAAGAAAACCCAGAACAATTTGAAAAAGTATTAGTTGATATATTTAAAAGTCTAGGTTATAAACCTAAAGATGCTATAGACCAAGCAAAATTATTTTCAAATAGTTTAATAGAAAATACAGGTGAAAGTGTTGTTAATAAAACAGCAGTAAATGATATTATAAATAGTATAGGTTCAAAAAAATTTAAAGCACCTACAGGTGTACTAAAAAATAATCCATTAAGTGACCATATAACTAAAAACAGAGTGCTTGAAGGTCCTTATGCAAAAGTAGAAAAAATATTAGAACAAAATGGTTATCTAGTAGATAATGTATTTGATGTATTTTCTAATTTATATAATCGTTCTATGAAATCAATTGCATTTGCAGAAAAGTTTGGTAGTCAAGGACAATTATTAAAACCATATTTACAAAGTATTACTAAAAAATATGAAGACTTAGCAGGTAAAACTTTAGGTATTACAAAAGAAAATTACAAAGAAAAAGCTGCAAAAGAAATAGCATTAGTAATGAATACTATTGATGGTTTTTTTGATAGATATGGTACAAAGATAGTAGGTACTAACAAATCAATAGCTGGTACACTAGCAACGATTGCTAACTTAAATATGCTAGACAGAGTTACAATCGCATCTCTTGGTGATATAGTTCAGCCATTTGCTAATTCTAATAACTTTACATCTTTTTTTAGAGGTGCAATAAGAACAGGATTTACTTCAGGTAGAGAAACAGGACTTGCTAAAAATCTTAATTTAAATTTAGGAAATGAAATTAGAAATTGGTTATTAAAACAAGGTTCACCAGCTAAAAAAAGAAGTAATGCTCAAGCTGTGTTAGGACAAGAAGCAGTTTTAAGATTTGATGATGGTACTAAAGCAGCTAATGTTATGGGTGAAATGGGTACTATTGCAAAGGTAAATGAATTTGGTTTTAAAGTTATGGGTTTATCATGGCTAACTGGTTTAGCTAGAAGATATGCATATAATGTAGGAGCAGTTGATGCTTACTTATCATCAAATAAATTAGCTAAGTTTGTAAATGCAGGTAACAGATTAAACTCTAGTAAAGGATTAAGATTAACTAGAGATATAAATAAATATGGTCTTGATGTTGAAGATGCATTAAAGATTGGAAGATTTAATTCTTTTGATGAAGCTGCTGCAAATAAAGGTGCTAGAAAAATATTAAACTCAACTGGTATTCTTGCTGCAAATAGAGATGCATTAATACCACAAGTACAGAATAGATTATTATTTGCACAAAGTAGAAATCCATGGGTAAGATTAATGGGTCAGTTTACTTCCTGGGCTATGGCTAAATCTACACAAACAAATAAATTATTAACAAGAATAGAAGATGGTGAAGCTAAACAAATGGTTAAGTTGTTAGCATCTTTACCTGTTTATGGTGGTATTCAAATGTTAAGAGAGTTAGCTAAGAATGGTGAAGTAATGACAGACCCTGCACATAATGAAGGTAAGTGGTGGGCAGAAGCTTTAAGATTATCTGGTATGTCAGGTATACTTCCTGAATTATTTATAGGTAGATTAACTGGACCTGGTTCTGCACAACCTTGGTTTATACCTTTTCCTGCAGCTAGTGTTGCAACTGATGTTGGTAAAATTGCTCAAGATACTTTATCAGGTGATACAGATAAAGCAGTCTCAAGATTCTGGGAAAAAGTTATGCCATTTCCTACATATAGAAAATGGATTATGGATTTATTTAATACTGGAACTAAGTCAACAAGATTTAATGATGGATTAGATTTAGAAGATAATACTATTTTACAACAAAAATTTAATGTTGGTGGTGTTGTATCTAAAATTTTAACTAAAGCTGCAGCTAAATCTGCAACTAATATTAATAGAGCAAAGACAGCTATATCAACAACTGAAGGAACATATTCTAAAGCAAATAAAATTTTAACAGATTTAAATAAAAATAGAGTGCATGATTTTGGTTCTGGTTTAGGTGTAGGAACTAAACAATTTACAAATAAAATAGTAACAAGTCATGAACCATTTGTACCAATAGAAAGAATAGTAAAATTTAAAGGAACTATTCCTAAATATAGAAGTGCTATAGAAACAATTAAAAATGAAGGATTAAAATCTAAAGATGGTATTGTTAATTTAAATGTTTTAAATGTAATTGAAAGTCCAGTAGAAAGAACAAAGGTAATAAAAGATATAGGAAAATTATTAAGTGATGATGGAGTTGCTATCATAACAACAAGAGGTGCAGATGTTAACACTCAAGCTAAAACATCTAAAAATGCAGTTAAGTATTTAGATGGTTGGTTGTTTGGTGATAAAGAAAAAACATTTCAAAAAGGATTTAGTCAATCTGAATTAGAAAAACTTATTAAATTAGTTTTAGGAAAAGAATTTAAAGTAGAAAAAATACCTAGTAAATATAAAATAGGTACTTCAGGAGTTTTAATATCTAGAATAAAACAATTAGCTACAGGTGGTAGAGTAGGATTTAGTGAAGGTGATTTAGCTTTATCAGAATTAGAAGGTGTAAAAAATATTAATACAGTTAATGACCAAGTAAATAATATGATGACAAAAGAAAAAGTTATTGTACCACCAGAAAAACCTTTAGTTGTTAGTGATAATCAAATGAATAAAGGAAAAGAAATTTATAATATAATTAAAACTAAATTATCTGAAAAAGGAATAGAAAATCCTGACAATGCAGCAGCAGCTATGACAGGAAATATATTTGCAGAAAATGATACATTTAAATTTGATAGACAAGAAGATGCAGATGTAGAATTAAAAGGACATGGATTGTTTCAATTTACAAATGAAACAAAAGATAAAGGTCATAGAACAGAATATTTTAATTATATAAAAGAAAATAATAAAGAAGATAATATTAATTCTCAAATAGACTATGTACTAGATGGTATATTTGAAGGTAAAGGATATGATATTGGAGCTGGTAATAGACAAAATTTAATAGAAAGTTTTAATAAAGATGATGTTAGAAAAATTACAGAATTATTTATGAGAAAGTATGAAAGACCTGCAAATGACGATTCGTTGTCAAAAAGGATTAAATTTGCTAAGAAATTGTTTGTTGACAAAGACTAGGATTATTATTATAATATAAATAAGTAATGCCCATTGGCTTACTAAATTAAAAGGAGAAAAAATGCCATTTGAAATGATAACAATGCTTGGGTCTACTGTACTCGGTGGAGTAATGAGTATATGGTCTCAAAGTATTAAAGCAAAACAAGCTGAACAGAAGATGCTTATACAAAGAGCTGAAGTACAAACTAAAGCTTTTAAAGAAGCTAGAGAATATGGAAACGAAGGATTTCAATGGACTAGAAGAATAATAGCATTAATTGCTGTATTTGCAATAGTGTTATTACCAAAACTAATGCCTGTATTATCACCAGATACAAGTGTGATTGTAGGTTATTTAGAATTTAAACCTGGATTCTTATTCTTACCAGAAAAAGAAATAATGAAATGGATAACACTATCTTCAAATAGTTTAGTTATTACACCATTAGATACTAATTTAGTATCAGCTATTATAGGTTTATATTTTGGTGGTTCTTTAGTCAAGAAATAAAATGTTAACAATAACAATATTAGGATTATTAATAGGAGTATTAATATAATTAATTTATGAGGTCTAATTATGAATTATTATTTTACAGGTATTCTTATAATACTTTTAGTATTGATGGCATTGTTTTTAAATCCAGGTAGTTATTAATGAAAGTAAGTGAAAAAACAAATGTGACTATGCCTATCAAAAATATGATTGGTATTATAGCAATAATAATTTCTGGTGTAATAGGTTACACAGAAGTTACTGCTAGACTTACTTCACTTGAAACATCAAGAGAATTATTTCAAGCAGACCTTCTTAAAAAATCAGAGCAACTCCCAACTGACCAAGAACAATTTATGTTGCTTGAAGATTTATATAAAACAGTAGAGAAGATAGAAACTAGAATAGAAGATATGATGCACAACAAAGTTAATATAGAATTTATACAAAAACAACTATCAAAAGCATTGGAAGATATTGAGAAGTTAAAAGATAAAGTAAGAGCAAATGGTAATGGACATGGTTGAAACAGTAATAGCATTGTTAATGATAATAAATCATGAGATTAAAGAACATAGAATACAACCATCTATGTCTGAATGTTTAAAAGGTAAAAGAATTGCTATGAGAAAAGTCTCTGATA
>CAACVD010001426.1_pt1 | contig 11473 bp, 11 predicted proteins | sample 2381771 | NCBI WGS metagenome assembly CAACVD01 (sample SAMEA5211965, study PRJEB30684) | marine metagenome | biome: Marine; feature: Epipelagic; material: Water | collected 2015-10-15 | depth 15 m | reverse complement strand
GGACTGCGTTCGCACCGTAAGCTCCCCAGATCATATCGTTCGATCTATTACAGACTGTCATCTGTAACTTGTTATCTCTGATCTTGAAATAGATATTGGTATTACAGGGAATATCTTTACTAGGACTATCGAGATCATGAACAGCGTCCCACATCTGTAAGACTACCCGACGAGAATCAGGATCTCTTTTTAGCATATCGATCACAGTAACTAACTGATCGTGTGCAAACTGGTATCTCCAGCGATAACCATACGAGCCATTCAAGGTCTCGTTGTCATCAGAAAAGTTAGCCATCCCTGCATTAAAGTGTGTCAACTTTTGTAAGTTACGAGAACCCGCTAACATCCAGATCGATTCATATAAATGAAAGAAAGGATTAGCGTCTCGTTCTTCGCGGAACAATACTCTCTGCCAAGGATGCGAATACACCGTTGTAACAGGGGTGAGGATCTCTCTAGTCGCCCCATTGCGACTATCTTGTTCTCGGTAATTAACGTCTGAGTTGAATAAATCTACTCCCCACATAAATGCTTGGTTGACGTTTCTTACATCAATCACTTTCATAAAGACTCTCCGTTTGTAGGGTGAGGATGTGTTCGATCTGTAAACGAGTCAGCCGTTGTTTTCCTTTCAGGTAAGCTGACCAATGAATCGCGTCGATCGCGTCCCTCCAAGTGCTCGGAACGTGCCTGTTTTTAGCACAGTATTCTAAAAATGATCCATAACAATGCATGACAAAATCTATCTCTGCACTTTCAATATCTATAACCAGTTGCTTAAGTTTTCCCATTTTTTCTCTCGTATTCTTCAATTAATGGTCGATCCTTTTGTGAATAGTCGTATACGCTTCGCGTCCGACCTTGTCCGTGTAGTATCCGAGAATACTTATCGAACTCACATAGACCCCCTTCTATCTCTCGCATCTCAAAAGGTTTATCGAACTTACTCAAGTCGAGGTGTTCTCTGCACCATTTATACAACGCTTGCATCTCGCCGTTCCAGTCCCAGCTACGTTTACAAAACTCTAAAGGTCTACCTGTCAGCCTGTTCAATCCTCTCATCGCTCCTGGACCAGCATTAGCCCATGAACAAATATCTTCTGCGTTTTCTAACAGGTGTGTATGTCTTAAGTCAGTAACCATCTCGTAAGAGACGAATGGCCCAATGTACGGAAACCTCAGTAAGTAGTTCCACGCATCGCATAAAGATTTGAGGTGAGAAAAATCCTTTAGTATTCGCTCACGCTCTGCCCAGATATGCGATACACATTCAGCTACCCCTGTAACTTTATCCATACGGTTTGGACTCTTGACGATGTACGCCCCAGTGACCCACTTGTTTTGCTTTCTAATTTCTTCAATCGCTTTTTCTCGATCCCATTCGATATGTAAGTTGTGGTCGAGTAAGGTCTCGCCTGTTTGAATAAGATTAAAAAACCTAAACGCGACTGTTGCCATAAACACCTCAGGCTCGTTTCTCAGTGGCTCTCTAATATGGTGTCGAAACCAGCGCGTAGTTCTATCGTCCTCCCGAAATACTTGACAGAACTTAAACTCTCTAAGTATCGGGTCTTCTGTCCAAGGAGGTTCTTGTTGAACCTCCTCTTTCAGATGACGTATACGTTCCCGTTCCTCTATCCAATAGACGTAACGATCTACCTCTGCAGCGATAAAGTTTGTCATCTAGGCTTTCTTAATATCCATGCACAGTTATTAGATACTTCTGGGTAGAACGTCGCGGCAACTACTCGTAAGAACTGTTTACCGTATCGTTCTTGAAGAAGCTCAAACTGATCAGGCCACCATCTACGCAAACTTGATTTTTCATCTTTCTGCATAGCTTTCTTGAGCTTAGGCATTTGACAAAACGTACCAACTACTGACTGTAGTTCCCAGCCTCGTGATTCTTTCGTAAGTTCGTCCTTTAGTTCTTCGAAACCCCATTCGTAAATGTGGTCTTCAGGCAGCTTATCGTTAGAACCGTCGTGGTTAGGAGTAGAGACGTAAATCAATCCTCCTGGACGTAATACTCTGTTAGCGTCATCTAACCATGGAACGATGAACTCTCGGTTCATATGTTCGATAACTTCTGTAGTCCAAAAGAAATCTATAGATTCATCAGGTAAATCGAATACAGGATTCGTAGTCAAATCTTGAATATCTATCTTGCCGTTAAAGTTAGCGAACCAAGTCGAATCTTCAACCAGTCCTGTCGGGCTGCTGTAGCCTTGCTTTTCTTGTAGACAAGCGGGATCAATATCTACCCCTCGGTAAGAACCGATAATGTCGGATTTCTTAACCGTGTAGGCTTTGTACAAGTTTCTTAAAACCCATATCTCTCCACATCCTGCTTCGAGCACATCTAAAGGTCTGTCGAATTTATTGGCTTCTCCAATACACAACGACGAGATCTTGTCGTACCTCGTCATATGGGTTATCTCATCAGGTCGCCAATTACCTAGCATATTCCCGCTGGCGATATCCATGCGAGTGTTCTTGCTGTTATTGACATTTTCTTCTAGCTTCTTTCTTATAGAGGCCATACGTTTCTCCTTTCTACGGGTTACTACTTTACCTTAGCGCCTTTTTGAAAGTAAAGGACTAAAGCGGGAAATACTTTTGAGTTTGTGGTTCAATTAAAAATAAATTCTCCTTTGCTCTTGTTAATCCAACGTAAAACACTCTTGACTCATCGTCAGGATTACTTTGGAACGATTTATAAATTCTGTTAGAGATATCGGTAAGCAAAATTACATTTTCTGCTTCCCCTCCCTTAGCAGCGTGGATAGTAGACAGTTTAATTCTTGGTTCTTTAGTGATCTTTTCTCCCCTTCTAAGCATTGCTCGAATGTAACTTCGTTCAGATACTGGGATACCGACGAATGCGTCGTACCAATATTCGTTCTCAAGCGTAGGAACATACTTCTTAGCCTGTTCGAAAGAAACATTACTATCAAAGTCGATCATCTCTAGGGAACTAGGTACCCGAATCTTTAAATAATTTAAGACTTTGGTAAGTTCTATGACGGGGATAAGACCCCCCTTCCTAAAATTTTCCCAAGACCTCACCGCCATAATCTTCTTTTCAGAAACACTCGCTCTATTTTTGTTTTTATAGAACCATCCTTCCGAACGACAGTGTTCTTCAATCCCGTTTAGTAAGTAATTTGTCCTAGCAAGAACTAACCACTCACCGCTTTCCATATCTATAGATTCATAAGACGGTTCCCAAGAAACGTGTCCCTCTTCTTTTCTAGGGTTCCAAGTTTTATGTACCCTCGCTCCGACTTGTCCTATACAACGCTCGGCTAGGGTATGGATAGATTTAGGGATTCTGTAGGACTGTTTGAGAACCATCGCATTTTTTGAATTACGAATCAAGTAATCAACGTCTGCACCAGCCCAACGGTAAATTGCTTGGTCGTCATCGCCAGCGATATAAATGCGGTCTGCAGATTCACATAGCTTTCTAACTACAGCCCACTGTAACGGGGATAAGTCTTGAGCTTCGTCCACAAACATTACGTCTAATCTCGGCGCTCTACCCCTAGTTAAAAATATATTCAACATATCGGTGTAGTCGATTAGCATCCTGTCTTTCTTAAACAGTTCTAACCCTCGAGAAAATCTCTCTAGCTCAAACCAGCCTACTGCATCATCTGAGTCATGCCACTGGCTTTCTAAACTAACCTGTCTCATCCGAGCTAAGTTTTCGATAAACAGTAGTCGATCATCTTTAGAGATTCCAGAGACATGGCCCTCTTCAGAGTTGATCGATCCTGTCAGCCTTAGATTTAGTTTGTCATTTAGATCTCTAAAATCTGACGCTGAAAAGACACTGTCTTTACTTAGTCCTAATTGAAAGAAACAAAGTGAGTGTAGCGTTCTAAAATACGGTAGTTGGGTATTCGTAATCGCGAACCGAGACATCGCTCGACTCTTGCCCTCTTGCACCGCTTGTTTAGTAAACGTAAAGAACCCAATATCTTCTGGACAAGTCCCTCGGTCTAATTCTTCTTCTAACAAACCTAACAAGGTACTGGTTTTCCCAGTTCCAGGAGGGCCAAGGATTATCTGTGCTCCTGACTTTAAAGTCATAGTGGTGAATCGTTAAATTCAGGCAGCGTATGAGATTCATTCTGTGCTTGAAACTCTGGGATATGCCAAACGTTTGCACCCTTACCTTTAATATTAAAAAAGTGAGAGTCTCCTCCCATATTCTTTAACTTAGCTGTAAGTTTGTTTCTCGGATAATCTCGGAAGTTCTTCCGGTGTAGGAAGTCCATTAGATCAGCTAACCGAAAATAAGTCCTACTGTTATCTGTCCAAGGCTTACCTAACAGTAACTCGTCACGTTCCCTAGCTGGGCGCTCTGTACAAAAAGTCTCTAAGAGTTCGTTAAAGTGACCTTCTGTCGAAGCGTCTTTCGGTACTTCGATAATCGTCAGCGTATCGAGAAGTTGTTGTATGATCGTGCGCCATACGTTATCCCGTACTTTCGGAGGGATAATATTCAGGCTATCCATACACTTTCGTTGGAACCGTGTCTGGTTCAATAACTCCTCAGTCTCGAGTTCTAATCTGCCGCCCTCGACATCTAAGAACCAGATTGGTGGATCACTGTCCTGCTTCGTAAGATTACTAAATAAAGGAGTGCCACCAGAAGCACCGATACCGTATTTGCGTGTCCTACATAGTGGACTATTACAATGTCCTGCTATCGGCTGATCGTTACACTTATAAAAGTAATCTTTCTTCTGTACTTGTTTTGCAACTCCTAATACTTCTGTAGCACTGAGAGGTGGGTTAAAGTGTTTATGATTCGCTTCTTCGAGCCTAGATTCCCAATCGTCTGGGTACTTTTTCCTAAGAAAAACCCCAACGTTAAACAGGCCTGAGTTTCTCATTCCTTTCGGAAAGCCTTGAGCTATTAGATGTTCAAGACACGGTGGTGCCTGATCCATCCACTCTAGCTCTTCTAAGACTGGAGTAACCTCCAGCTTTTCTAATTCTTCTTCTGTTAGTACAAGGCCATCAACATACTCAATAAACTCTTTTGGGCTGAGCACTTTACCTGTTGCACTAAACCCGTAACCAGTGGAGTCCTCGCCACCGAAATACGGCATATTAAGAGAACTTCCCCTGTCCCCTCTTTCTAACAATAGTTTGGTCTGTTTAGGAAAAATCTCTGACTGTCCGAACCCAATCGCTGCTGCTATCTGACGTAGCTTTCTTTGCATACTTGATGCTGGAACTGGGTCAAATACAAATAGAAACACATGCGCTCCCCCGCTCTTTGAGCGAGTCACGGCTAGTGGTAACTTAAATTGTTTTAACTTCTTAGCCAGTCCTTTGAGGTCGACACTAAACTCATCAATGTCTATTGCGCCCCATACACAGGTATTGTTTTCGTCGATAGGGACTATCCCTAATCCTTTTTCTCCTCTTAAATGTTCTTTCCAGATAGCTTGTAGTTCTTTCTGGTTGAGAGTTTGTGATATCGTTACATACTTTCCTTTCGCTTTGCCATCTTCCCGTTTTTCTTTCGTCGGGGTAAAGACACTATAACCGTGTCTCAACCCCGCGAAACGGTGGGCAAATTCTTCTTCTAATGACATTGCTCACCTTCAATCAACTAAAACGGAACTTCTTCCTCTTCTACATCGGCAGATGTCGACATACCTTCCTGCTCTTGTTTTACTTCTACAGCTCCTGATCGTGCTGCTTTCATAAACTCTAAAGCTGCCATAGCTAACGGCATGGGAGATGGTCTACTCTTTTCTACAGATAACCCCATCCAACTGTATTGGTCGTTAGACTGGGGGATAGTGGTGAGATTGTACATATACGAAAACATCGGAGCTGGAACAGTCTCCCCTTTCGCATTCTGCACACGAGCGTTGTTGAGCATCGTATTCCAACGTCTGGAAAACCCTAACTGTGAAGACGTAAGACTAAGTAACACTTGTTCTGGTGCACTCTCGTCTTGTGCGACGATACAGTAATACTCTGCAGTTTCTGCTATCTGATTACCGTTTCCTAATATGAATCGACCTTTGTCGTCTTTTGTACACTGCTTCAGTATAGTAGCGGGGTGTGTGTCATCAACTAGACCCCCACCGTTTTCGCGTGGGATCCATTCGATAAATTTCTTTTTGTACGCACAAGGGATAATGATGACCCCCTCTGTCCCATCGTACACAGTTTCTGTAACGGTATTGAACAAGTTACCTTCTTCGGCTCCTTGAATATATTTACCGTCACTTTTCTTAAGCTGTGGCGACATAGATTGCAACACCCGTAAAAACGGAATCGCATAATCATCTGCGCTTGCTTCTTCTAAACCCGTTCCCTGAGATAACAAGTCGTCATCGAAGGGAATTAAATCAGAGACATTAGCCTCTTTTACTTGCTTACTAGCCATAGGTACCTCTACTTAAGTTTGGCGCGGGATCCGACGTAAACCCCGAATAGATCAGCAGGAAGGTCTTTCCCGCTCGTCAGTTGTTCTTTCACAAATGCGTTAAGCGTCTGTGGATGAACACTCTCTTTAACAGCAGGGTCTAACCCTTTCTGTTTGAGACTTTGCACGGCGTCTTGTGCTTTCTCTCCTTCGTCCTTACCGAACTTAAGAGATACTTCGTGTTTGATAATCCCACCGTGTCGATTGTTGAGTAACCATTCGTGCGCTGCAGCTCGGTTCTTTTCCGAGATATGCCCTTTATAGAAAGGAGATATTGTTACTTTCGCACCATTGGTCAACTTAATTTCTTGTAGGTTCGCAGCTTGCATTGCTTCAGGTAATTCAGTTTCTTCGACTACACGCAGTAGTTCTTTATTACGCTTTAGCTCTTCTTCTAAGTCACCTATTGTTTTTTGCAGCTCTTGCATCTTCAATGCTGTATCGCTGATCTTTGCGAACTCGTTATCGAGTGTCGTTTGATTCCATTCCTCTTGCGAGGCTGCACCTGTCAGTTCTTCGAACGACAAAGCGTTTTCTTCTTCAGACATAGACTTCTCCTAAGTCCTTTGCGTTCCCTCGAATATCGAAGGATACGGGGTAGTAGGTCATTTCTTGTCTATCCCACTTGAGGACAGAAAACCTACCGTTGATAGATGCTGCAATAGCGCAACATAATCCAATAGCAGCGGGATCACCTATAAGTAATAGATAATCGTCGTCACTGAAATCCAATAGCTGTCTTTTGAGCCTAGCTACTTCAGGCCCAGTCGAAAGCATCAGATTAGTTTTAGCTGGGAGTAATAACTCCAGCTCGCCGTATTTTGCGGCGGGGACAAGGTTCCTTCCAGGAACTTCTTGGACGATATAAACGGTCATTTCTAATTTCTCCTTTATAGGTACTAACCTTACCTCCTAGCGTTTTGAGAAGTAAAGCCGTATTACCTGTATTAGTCTATTTAGAAATAAAAAATTTTTTAAAAAAATTAACAGAATCGTCTAATAGAGTAATAGAACTAATAAAACAGAGTCTAAGTTACTGTTGCGTAAGAGGAATCTGTAAGTGATGAAAACAATAGAATCTATTAGAACTATTAGAGAGGCCTCGTAACACAAAGAAATCATTTCTTTTCTTTATATATATTCTTAAACTACTCTATAGAACTTAGAAAGGAACATCGTTGAAATACGAATTCAAGACGCAACCTTTTGCGCACCAGAAAACGGCACTTACCCGTTCATGGAATAAAGAGGCTTACGGTCTATTCATGGAGATGGGTACAGGTAAGTCTAAGGTATTGATAGATACCCTTGGTATTCTATACGGTAAAGGAGCTATCGACGCAGCGGTAATAGTTGCACCGAAGGGTGTTTTTAAAAACTGGTCTACTAAAGAAATACCTGACCATATGCCTGAATATATCGACCGTCATGTAGCGGTATGGTCTCCTGCACCACGCAAAGATGAAAAAGCTGCATTGATGAAGTTGTTTGATGTCAACGTAGATAAACTAAAAATCTTCGTTGTAAACGTTGAAGCTCTAAGCACGAAGAAAGGTGTCAAGTTTACTGAAAACTTTATCTTAGGACACCAGACACTACTCGCGATTGATGAATCTACGACGATTAAGAATCCGAAAGCAGCACGGACGAAAGCTATCGTTAAGTTAGCTAAGAATACTAAGTTCAAAAGATTACTAACAGGGTCACCAATTACTAAATCTCCGCTTGACTTATACAGTCAGACAGAAGTCTTAGGCCCAGCGATGCTAGGGTATACTTCGTATTACTCTTTTCAAAACCACTTCGGAGAGGTCGTAAATCGCTATTTCGGGGGCCGTACCGTTAGACAGGTAGTAGGGTATAGGAACCTAGAAGAACTTACGGAGAAGCTAGATACGTTTTCTTATAGGGTACTAAAGAAAGACTGCCTAGACCTCCCCGATAAGCTGTATATCCGTAGAGACGTTACGCTCACAGCGGAACAAAAGAAGTTGTACTCTGAACTACAAAACCTAGCGATTACTGAACTTGAAAATAAAGAATTAATAAGTGTTACGAATATACTCACCCAGTTGTTGAGACTGCACCAAATTGTATGTGGGCATGTAAAAAGTGATGACGGAACAGAAACCCCTATAGAGAATAACAGGATTGACGAGCTGTTAGAAGTTATCGGAGAGATGCAAGGTAAAACTATTATCTGGGCAAATTACCGACAAAATATTTTAGAGATTGTAGAAACTCTACAGGGATTGTTCGGAGTAGACGCTGTAGCTAGTTATTTCGGTGATACTGATGTAGATGAAAGAGAACGGGTTATTAAAGACTTTCAAGACCCTGAGTCCTCGCTACGGTTTTTCGTAGGCAATACACAGACAGGAGGTTACGGTATTACGCTTACCCAAGCACAAAACGTAATTTATTACTCAAACAGTTTCGATTTAGAAAAACGATTGCAATCAGAAGACCGCGCCCATCGTATCGGACAAGTCAACAAAGTTACTTATGTTGATCTCGTTGCTAAAGATACGATAGACGAAAAGATTGTAACCGCTTTGCGTAATAAACTTGACCTCGCCCAAGAAGTCTTAGGCGATGAAAAGTGGAAAAACTGGTTAAGCTGACATCGCATCTAGTTCGGCTAAAGCAGCTTCAAGAGACGCCTTAGCTTCTGCAACAGAACCAGTATTATCTACAGCAGCTTGAGCTAACGCACTACCAACAACCATAGGACTTTCTTCCATCGCAGGTTCGGGAGGCATCATCTCACCTTCGCCACCTAGAGCAGCTAAAAGTTCGCCCATACGATCGTCAGCAGCAGGTTCTTCAACAGGAGGCATCGGTGGAGGAGGCATCGGCCCCCCCATCATTGGGTCTGCAGCTTCATCTCTCATCTGATCTAAACGGCTGGGCATTTCGTTAAGTGGCATAGCCATAATTAATTCCTTGGTACGTTCGGCCTAAAGGCATTTTGAAAAGGTTGGACATTAGTATCGAAGTTAGTAAGATCCATAATGCCGTTAGAAACCTGACCACCTTGATTATACCCTCCAGAATAAGAACTACCCCCAGTAAACGGATTAGTGTATTGGGTGCTTATCAAGGGAGTGCTCGCTTGACCGTATTCTTCTGGAGTAACAGGTGCATCATATGGAGTATAGCTAGGGGTAAATGTTTTTAAATATGTGCTAAACGGGTCTTGTCCTAATCCTTGCCGCTGACCACCAATAAGATTTGCCATCGGACTGCCTCCAGGAAGGAAAGAAGCACCTGAACTAAATTGTGAAGTAGACCCTGTTCGCGGTCCTGAAGGTACCGCTCCTCTAAAGAAATTATTTAAATCATCTTTAGTTTGATCTATTTGAGATTGTACTGCATCTGCTTCGTATTGAGATTGGACATCTTGATATTTAGTTTCTAAATCTCCTAATTGATCAGTCAATCCTTTAATAACTTCATCGTAATCATTATCGGTGGCTTCTGCTAATTGCTCAGGAGTAATGTATTGTCCTTCTTGAGGAAGATAACTTTGTAATTGCTCAGGGGTCAAGTAGTTTTGGAACATACTTTCTAACCCTTGAAGTTGTTCCTGAGTAGCAAAATCACCAAGTTGTTCCTGAGTAGCGTATTGAGATAAATCTAAATCAGGGCTGTACCCCTCTAATTGAGTCCCAATTAATTCAAGAACTTGGTCTTCTGTTAATCCTGCCGCTTCTGCTATTTCTTGAACTTGTTCAGCAGTAATACTATCTTCGCCACCAGTATCAATCTCAGAGACAGCTTGATCAATTAAATCTGCAATCTCGTCTCTAGTTAAAATTCCTGCGTTAAATAGTTGAGCAAACTGACCTTCATTAAATGAAAAACCACCTTGAATTAAATCTAATACATCTTGTTTAGTAATATCTCCTGCATCAATTCTTTGTTGAATTTCTTCAGGAGTTAAAGTTCCCGCAGCTAATCGTTCAGCTAAACTTTGTTCTGTAACTATATCCCCAGAAGCTATTGTTCCATCTTGTATCTGGTTATTAATCTGATTTTGAATAAGCTGTTGAAAATCTGGGGCTTCTCCAATTAAACGATCTCTATTTCTTTCAATAAAGTTTTCTATAAATTGTTCACGCTGTATGCTTCGTTGTGCATCAACATCCCCTTCGTTAGGATCTCTACGGAAATCTTCTTCCTCATACAACCTTTCTGCTAATGCTCTAAGTTCTTGAATACTTGAAGAAATTTCATTTTGAGAACCTTCTAATGCTGTATTAATAGCTGATTCAACATCTTGGAAAGAGATCCCAGGATTAGATTCAATAATAGAAAGAACATCTTCTCTTGTTAATCCAGGATTAGCATCAATAACCCGCTGTATATCTGCTTCGGTGAGTCCTTCTGGTAAACTGGCTACAGCTTCGGATATTTGAGTAGCTACGTCTTGTTCACTAAGTCCACTATCTAATCTACTTTCTATATTAGCAAGTATCTGCTCATAGTTCGGCATGCCTTGCATAGACTCTGCAATAGAGTCTCTAACTTGTTGTGCGATGTCCTCGTTAATATTAGCAAAATTAATATTTTGAAGAGGATTAAACCCGATTCCAGGTTCTCCACCTCGTTGCATTTTACGAGGTTCGACTTCACCGCCGTAGGACATCTGGTCGAAGTCAGGTAACGGTGGCTCGAATACTTTAATCTTCATCGTCAAACATCCTTGAGAACAAATCGGAAACGCCTTCTACATTTCCTTGAACATCTTTTACAGCTCTATCGAATCTATCCTCACCCGTTTCTGATCCAATATCTACTTCTCGGGAGATTGCCAATGCTCCTAAAAATTTATAAAACTCACGACGAGATAACTGTTTTTGTCTATCATTCAATAAAGTTTTTAGTTTTTGAGGATCAGCTAGAACTGCTAACAAATCACTTTTAGCCTTGTCTCTATAACCAGACACGAAAGCTGTGATTCTTCTACCTGTTTGAGTTAGAGGAGGTATCAGAATCCTTTGAGCT
>CAACVD010001092.1_pt1 | contig 11477 bp, 15 predicted proteins | sample 2381771 | NCBI WGS metagenome assembly CAACVD01 (sample SAMEA5211965, study PRJEB30684) | marine metagenome | biome: Marine; feature: Epipelagic; material: Water | collected 2015-10-15 | depth 15 m | reverse complement strand
GTAACAGGTACAGCAGAAACTAACGGCATCTTAATCAGTGACGATACAGCAGGTGATGACACAAAACCTGAGCTAAAGTTTTATAAAGATGTAAATAGCACCACTGGTGATTTTATAGGCGAAGCTGTATTTGAAGCTAAAGATCACTACGGTGATGACAGAGTTTTTGCTGAAATTAGGGCTCAAGCTAAAGAAGTGCCAACTAATACTGTCAGCAGACCAAAAGGTGCTATACATTTTAATATAGCAGATGGTACTTCATCAGGGGATCTTTTAGAAAAACCATCTTGTGTTATCGATGCTACAGGTGTTCGCATAAACAGCGAGAACTTTGATGGAACCACGAGGGCAAACTACTACCATGTAGATAACATCAACTTAGTTACAGGCACGCAATCTGGCGGTCTAAAATTCAACTCACACACAGAGGACAATGCCAGTAATAAAACAACACAGATACTTTCAAAAGACATAACAGAAGATCACGAAATATCTATTCCTAGCGTATCTGGTACTTTAGTGGTTGCTGCCATAGCGGGTGGTTCTATTAATGGTGGTGGTGGGACTACATCTCCAAAATCAACTTGGTCGGAGACTAATTTTACTGCTAACACTAACACTACATATCTCCACTATAATCCATTAAATACTACTGATCTTACGGTTTCACCAGAGTATCCAGATGATGGTTTCGGGGAATTTTTTAAGTTTTTGAATGCCTCACCACAATCCTCAGAGATTGTTATAGATTTAGATGGCTACTCAGGTTCTTCGGTAGCGAGTTATGCGCTTACCAAAACAGACGGTTCTCTTAATGTAACAATAACTACTTCATCATACAGCACTATAACTGTGTCTAGTGGCGGCTTTGTTACTTTGACAAAAGTGTCACTTGGTGTCTATTTGGTTGAAGGTATAGGGTATACATACTCATAGAAATTGGTTAGAAGTACAAAACACGTCTTCCACTAGCTAGTGTTAGACCATGCCCCTGTAGAGTTATTCTAAACTCGCCCTGCCGCATATCACCATTGTTCGCAATGCGGTGGGGGAACAATCCATCGTGGGTGTACAACACCCCAAGTTCGTAAGTTAGGTGTTCGTGTGGTGGGTATATGTCTTCTTTAATAACCCTACGCAGCTCTTCTTCTGTTGTACTAGGCCAGTAGTCCATACCTGCCCCAACAGCAGGTTGTTCAAGAACCATTGTGAAGCTAAAGGGGTGGGTAAAGTGTTCAGAAGGCCATTTAACTTTTGCAAAAGGTTCGTCTATATGAGCACTACCCATGAGTCCGTTACTTGTGTGGTCGAATATGTGGAATCCAGGACGACCAACACCATCTAATTGTTCGTAAGGTGCATCATAAAATTTACACAACTTACGCAACAATACTTCAAAGTGTTGTTCAAGACATGGGTTTGTTTTGTTGGCAAGCTCAGGGTATTTATGTATCGGGTCTTGGTAGGTGACTGCCCCCAGTGTGTAGAAGTGCCCTCTGTCCACCCAGTTATTAGACTGGTGTTTAACCTTACTAGCCCAGTCCTGACATTCATCAGGTGTTAAGAATTTAGTTGGTGCTATGAGACAACCCTGAGCACCGCAGGAATGGGGAGAGCCAGTGTCTCTCTGTTTATCATCCATCCAAAGCCATTCTTTCTTTAACATACTATCCTTGGTCTACATAGGCTTTCATTTCATCCATAGCTTCTTCCTCTATTAGCTGCTCTATGGCTGCCAGTGCTAGGGCATAATCCCCAAAAGCAACAAACTCTATTGCCGCTTGTACGTCTTCTGGTAGCAATGCTTCATCTAACCAAGAGTATAGTGCGTATGTATCGTGTTGGTGTACACCCTTCACACCACAGTTGTTCGCTTTTAAAACAAAACTTTTTGCTTTTTCTAAGTCTTCATACCTGTTGGACTTGATTCTGCATAGGTACTTTGTCGCGCACCCTAAAAGGTAGTGCATATCAGTATCTATAACCATGTCCCAGTGTTGGTATTGGGTTTCACTATAGTGGCTGCCGCCAACTTGTTCCACATAACTCATGATTTCCACTCCTGCCATTTTTCACACGCTGTACGCCAATTAAGGTCTTTTATTAGTTCAACACTTTGCTCACCACTACGGCCACGCAACCTTTCCATATATGCCCAGTACATGGGTCTGGCCACTGCATCAAACCAATTACATTTAAACTTGTGATGTTTAGGTGAACCACTTATAAAGTCTACACTGTCTTCAAAAAAGTCTACCATGTCCTCACCCTCAGCCAGTAATGGTACACCTTCGTAAAAGCCATAGTTGTTGTCGGTTGGTAATACTGGGTATCTTACGTCTAATAACTCTTTTGCATTGGGCAGTGCTGTGGTATAGAAGTGTGCATTGTTCGTAAATACGATGTATTTACCAATTGGTATGTCGGCGGCCAGTGCAATTAGTTCATGAAGCATAGTCATGTGAACTGCATTAGCACCAGTCATACCCCACACAACATCGTTACTACGGTTGCAAACCGTCATGTTTAGTTTACCTTCAGTGACTCTAAGGTATATGTGGGTGTTGCAAGGCAGGTCGTTGTGGTTAGTGTGTAGGTCTGAATTACCATCCCACATTGAAATAACCACCCGCCTAGTTTCTGGGTTGTACTCAAGCATATCTGCGGCGGCGTGTATTTGGTCAAGGTTGAAATGGTTGCGCCATCTATGGCCATAAGCCCCATGGATTATTGGGGTGTTATGTTCATTATTAGTGTCAGCGTACTCTTGAAACCTACTGTTAAATGCTTTTATCCAGTTAGGGTCGTTACTACCTGCCATCATCCATATAAACTCCATAACATGGAAATATGGGTTGGCTTGGCGTACAGGGTCTAGTAGCACCCTGTTCAGTGGGTTTTTAACAGTCACTGTTAGCGGCTCTTGTATGGTTAATACCTCACCGTTGCGACTGTGCTCAGGTTTACCAGACATGGACATGAGAATCATCATCTCACTGAACATACTGGGTACATCTCTTACTGTTTTTTCCATTGGTCTCTCCCCATTGGTTTGTTGTTACTAAGTGCCATTATACCTACGCTTGCTTCGACCGCAATTAGTAGATACTCTCATATACTTGTCAAATTCACACAAGCAGTTTTGTAAATCTTGAGCGTGTAGTGGGAGTATTTCTGTACCACTTAACCTCTCAGTTACTTCTTCATGAAGCCATGGCATACAGTGGTAGAACTCTTTTGGTGTTACACGCTCTACACCATTCACCCATGCCATACCTCTAAGGCTCCCAGGACCATGAGCACACCATGTATTGAAATCTTCTGCACAACTAAGTTCATGACCTGCTGTGTTTTTAAGGTCGGCAATTACCTGTGCAGACATAAAACTTCCAAGCCCCTGTAAGCCTGTTAAAGCCACATGAGCTTGTGCTAGGGTAGTTGCACTACCTAGTAGGTCTTTTTGCCCCCACAAGCCGCGTAGTAAGCCCCCAATGTATTCATGCTTAGGCATACTGCGCCCGTTTGTACTTACTATATAAGCAGAACCCCATGCACCACCTTTAGACATAACTGCTCGCCACATAGGAGGACTAAATGTCGCCCATGGCCAACCTAGACTGAATAAAGTTTCAAGTTTGTTTACGAACCTAGCCATGATCATATTTTGCGTTGCTACCGATAAGTAGGTGGGGTCAAACCTGTTGCGAATGCCCCTAGTTACTTTGTCATCTTCCCTGTGTACATTGCAAAAATATGTTTCTTGGAAAGTTTTATCTAAGCTCCAAGGTTTTGCTGCCCCTGCTTCTTTAACTACCTTGACCCTGTATCTTTCGTTGATCCAATAAATTAGCTTGTCCAAATTTTCCTGCTTTTTTCCACTGTACAACGACATCAGTACGCTCTCCCCCGCCCCATGCGGTTTTAGTTGTTTTCTTTACTACTGTAACAAAAGGTTTATGAAGTTCATGCAGCTTATTAGCTGCCTCGGTTTGTATTTGCGGTGTTCTGTATGTACTACACCCGCCCTTAGAACCACTGCCACCTTGGTTATGAACCCAATCGTTTAGGCAAACATTTTCATAGCCAAGTTTCAACATTTGCAATAGCATATCGAAGTCTTCCATAACTGGTATTCTGTCATACCTTACATCGTGTTGGTGCAGCACTCTTGTGTCTAGCCCAGTAACTCTTATAATCCTAGTATTGGTGTCAGTCGGGTTTGTCTTGCGGTTGCCACCCTCTCTAGGGCATACTCCCACAACTGGCACTTCATTTAATTTCTTTTCTATAGCGGCCACCATAAACTCTATATCCATGGGTGTGCTAGCTAGGAACTTGTTAGGCTCGTCTTTACGCCTAGTACCGAATACTAGGTCATCATCTAATATCAACACTTTACCTATAAAGTTTTCTATAATCCATTGCCTAGTCGGACCAACTGTTTTAATCCATTCTGGCAAAACCACAACAGGGTAATCGGTACGCGCCCAGTACTCGTCAAACTCTGAACCTTGCACTACGAACTTTGTAATTTTCTGTATGCTAGGGGGAAGGCTTTCCCATGTAGTTTGGCGGTACTTTCTGCCATAGGTGGGGATTAGTATTTGCATGAGTTTTTTCTCTCCATTAAAAAAGCCCCCGAAGGGGCTTCTATTTTAAAACACTTACTATGCAACTTCAATAAATTTTCGGCTGACATCGTAAGCAATGTCTTGGTACTTTACACCTGCTTCTAAGGCTTCACCAACAGTGTTGGCGTTTAAATAACCATCAAAGCGTTGTGCAGATTTTGTACCTGCTTTCTTTGGGTTTTCATTTACAAGTAGCTTGAGGGACGAGTCCTTCGGATACAATACGCTAAACTTACTGCGTCTAGTTTTCTTCACTTCTTCAGTCATTGCTATTTCCTAGTAGTTAATGGAGTACTAATTGTACTCCTCTTAACCATCTACTGCAATACTCTGTCGATGAACAGCAACGTAACTTTTTGCGTTGGTTCGTCATCGGTTTGCATAACCCTAAATGTGTCGGGCATACCTTCTAGTAAGTGGCTTAGTTCGCCGATGGGTATAAATGGTTCGTCACCTAATACTGAGATGGCTGCGGGGCTGACTGGGGTAAAGACTGGCGGCATAGTACCCATCCAAATGTGAAGGTCTGCAAAACTGTGTACTTCACCCATTACAACGACCCATCTAGCTTACCGCCAAACATTTCGTTTTTACCTAGTATTTTGAAAGGTTGGCTGAATAACTTGTACAACTTTTGTTTTACAATATCCTCAACATCATTTTCGTGTACAAGTATTTGTTTGTCGGCATAGCCCAGTGCTACCCAACGCTCTATACGTTCTAAAATTGGTGTTTTATCCACGTTACTCTCCCATTAATAATTTATGTACATCGTTTTGCACTTTGTTTTTACTACCTAGTACCTGTACCACACGTTCGTCAAGTGTTTTACTGGCCACCAGTAAGTAGCAAAAAACCATTTTACTTACCTGCCCTTGCCGATACAACCTATCTACTGCTTGAATATACCATTCTAAATTCCACGTTACACTGAACCAAACCATGTGGTGGCAAGAGCCATGTATATTTAGACCATGACTGCTTCCGCTGTGCATTACAAGATATGGGATATTACCTGCGTTAAATTCTTGCTGTATTATCTCATACTTTCTACCTGTTACTCCAGTTATACAAACAGCAGACTTACCTAGCATATTCATTATGCGGTCTCTGTCGTGAGTAAACTCATATATGATTATCAGGGGTTGGCCGTTGGTTTCCTCTACTATTTCTTCTAGTGCTTGTAGCTTGGCATCATGTACGGCGAGCACTTGCTTGTCTTCGTCAAACACAGCACCATTGGCAATCTGCCTACACTTAGTTCCCGCAGCAGCAGCATTAGCCGCGACAACAGTACCTTCCTGTAGTTCTGCTATAAACTCTTTTTCTACCTCTTTATATTTCTTTAGTGCTTTTTCTGGTAAGTCTACTGGCCTTATGATTTTATTAAACTCAGGCATATCCAAGTAGTCTTCTGCATTTAACCTTAGTGTCATTGGGGCTATCATCTTGGCTATTTCATCAGCAGCCTGTGGGAATGGTTCGTAGGTGTAGCCGCCGAACCCAGTCTGGTGAAAGTATTTATTTTTGTAGTGCGTGACATATTTACCCAACGCCTTGCCCAAATCCATAATGTACACTTGACTAAATAAGTCTAGGAGACCATTGGGTACAAATGTCCCTGTTAATATCCATCGATAGTCAAACTTTGGTAAATGTTTTTTCAAAGATTTAAAGCGTTTACTACTTGAGCTTTTAAACTTTGTACTTTCATCTACACATAGCACATCAAAGTCTGGCCACTTAGCTTGGTCACAAAGCCACTGAATACCCTCTGGGTTTATAAGGTATATGTCGGCATCTTCACGCAATGCGTCAGCCTTACCTGCCCCATGCAACACTGAAAATTTAAGGTGCTGTAAGTGATCCCACTTTTCTGCCTCTTGTCTCCATGTACCGTACATGGGTTTTATGGGGGCTATGACAAGCATTTTGTTGACGTGTCCTGCATCTTTAAGTACGTCAAAAGAACACAGGGTTACTACTGTCTTACCCATTCCAGGATCCAGAAGTAGTCCTGCTCCCCCATTATTCTTAGTTAGTAGTTCTATACCTCTTTGTTGGTACTTATGTGGAGCGTATTGCATTTAACTCTTCCTTTAAAAAAGTAATTGCTTCATGAGCGGTGTCAAACCATGTGGCCATTACATTTTGGTCTATTAGTTTTTGCATTCTATGGTGCTGTAGTTTGGAAGGTTTTTTACCCTCTCGCTTTAACTCAATCCATATATGTTTACCATTGGGCAAGATGGCTATACGGTCTGGCCAACCTTTTTCACCCATTGGGGTAAATTTAATGAACATTATGTTATTACTCAAACACCACTGCCTTATTTTGGTTTCTTCATCTTTTTCTAGTTTGGGCATGGACCGCCTTTCTTTTTACTAAAATTACACCACTTACACTGAAATCCAGGACGCATCGGGTAGTCTTGTCCGACTGGTTTAGTCTTATTGACGCGCCTAGTCCATGACCACTTTAGAGCTTCTAAGCTAGTCCGCTCTACTGTAGTAGTTTCGTCAGCACCACCTAAGTCAAAGTATACGGTAGTGGTTCTACACACCTCTGCTTCTGGGTACATTATTAAACCTGCCATAGCATACAGACTACGTTGGTCTGCATGAGAGTCATACTTTTTACCTGTCTTGTATTCCATTATTTCTAGTAAGCCTTTCTGTGGCAAAACTAAATCTATTATACCCCTTATAAACCCATCTTCCTTTTGGTCAAATGGTATGCTCTGCCAATCTTCTGTTAGGTTAAACTGCAACTCTGGCTCTGCTGTACCTAAACTGATTATACGGTTAAAAAACTCTTTCTTGTGGTCTAGTTCTTTAGGCAGCTTTACTAAGTCTTGGTTGACGTAGTCTTCGGCTGCATTATGTAGTCTGCTACCTCTTTCCATAGCAGGGCTAGGGACAAAGTCAGGTTCTGGGTGTTTTTGTATATACTTTAGTTGAAAACTTCGTGGGCATTTTTCAAACATTGTCAAGCCACTGTAGCTAATCGCTGCCATAATTAAATTCCTCAAGGTCTGCCCAGTTACTTCCGATGAAGCTATCGCTTATCATAGGTACGTCAAAGTAGTCTTGCTCCATGCAATGGCGTAGCCACTCCATACACTCAACCTTTTTGTCTTCTGGTGCGCTTATATTTATTTCGTCATGTACTGTAGCCATGAACACTGCATCTTGCTTATTGTTATGCCAGTCTATAATACATTGCTTTGTCTGGTCTGCACCACTACCTTGTATCAAGTAGTTGAGTAGCTTATATTCAAAGCTGCGATAACTGCCGCCAATTATCTTAGGCTCTTCTGCGTAGTAGGTTCTACCACCCCATGTGGTGATGGGCTTTCTATCCCTACCTCTTTGCTTTGTTCCTGCTTGCATTATTCCAACTCCAGGAATTGCAACTTTATAAGCGTCTTGCAACTCTTTGGCTTCTGCCATACTGCAACCTATCCTACCTGCTAAGGCACTCGGACCCATTCCATACACCATGCCAAACCCACACTCCTTAACGCTTTTGCGGGGGAAGTCTTTACCTAGTAGGTCTTTAATTATATCTTTTACCATTTGGTGTGGGTCTAGATCTGGGTCTTTGTTATAAGCCTCGTACAACTTACCTTCTTCATAGTGTGCGAGAATACGCATTTCCTGACCACTAAAGTCGCGCTTTAACCAAACATGACCTTCCTCTGGTATTACAAACCTACGCATGAAAGGTATTGGCTCTAGCTCTACCAAGTCATTTTGATAACGGCTGCCATCAATTACATTTTGGAAGTTAGGGTCATCGCTACTTAACCTTCCTGTGCGAGTACCTTTACTACCACCCTTACGTTCATTAGGTTGCCGCACCTGATTCCAGTTGGGGTGTATTCTACCGTCACTGTGGCTATGCTCTAGCCATGGCTCGATGAATGTACCTATTACAGTTGACATGGTACTGACGTAGTTTAAATGAGCTAGCAGCTTAGGGTCTTTGATGTGCCGCAGTAAACTTTCTTTAGCTACTCTTTTATTTCCCTTCGCTGTGTAGTCCCACCCACTAACTGCATCTGCTTCTTCTAATGCTTTTGCTAACTCAGCATTACTGTGCGGGTTAAGAGTTTGGTTGCTAAGTAACTGGCGTACTACCTGCTCGCCCTGTGCTAAGGCGGCCTGTGCGGTGTTGTAAGCCTGTTCCAAAGCCCCCCTATTTACTGGCACACCTGCGCGTGTCGCATTAGCTAGTATGGGTGCTAATTGCCTCTCCCTATTATAAGGTTTTATTGGAATATCATTGATTAGTGCTTCGTACAAAAGTTGTGTTCTATATACGTCACCTTTAGCATACTTAGCGACCAACTCAAAAGGAGCTTCACAGATATAAGCTCCAAAAGTTTTAGGAGTGGCTTTCATAACATTGTCAAGAACCCACTCTTTTAACTCGTCTTGCTCTTCTGGTGGTAGGTCTAAGTATTTTTCTGCACTTTGCTTTAGGCCAAGATTCATTGCGTGTGGGTCTTTTAGGTAAACCATGAACAGTGTGTCATGTACCTTGTCCCATGCGGGTGGAAGAATGTCTAGCCAGTGCTCTGCTACGGCTAGGTCGAATTGGGCATTGTGGAATAGTAGCTCGTTATTTTGCCAGTAATTTTTTAGCCTAGCTACAGACTCATCATTTATTGGTAGGTACTCTGGCTCTCCTAATGAACTATCCCAAATAGCAACCCCCACTGGTTCTGGGGGGTTGACTATAGGGTTTCCAACAATAGCCTTTGTTTCAAAGTCTATTGTCACTAGGCTCATCAGTATTTACTACTCTTGGTTGGTTTTGCTTCAGGCTCTTCGTAATCGTATGGTGTCATTAGCATAGCTTCTGCGCCATCAATACTAGAGAATATAGCTGCCAATTTAGAATCGTCACCTACTGGGTTTTGCCCATCAAAGGTAACTTGGAACTGTGTTTTGGCATCTGGCTTAACACCGACAGTAGTCACAACACCCCATGGCGGCAGCCCTGTAGCTCCTGCTACTTTACTAGCGTACTGGCTAAAGTTTCTAACACTGGTTGGTGGTACTCGCATAACTGCTAATTCTGCACTGGCAGGGTCAGCATCAGCGGGCATCAATGCTAGTTTTCGGTAAGTCTTACAGGCTGGACCTTTACCTTGTTTGGCAGAACCAAACTCAGCTTTTGGGCAACCTTTACAAGTAGGGTGGATAGGGTTCGGTACATTGGGGTGAGGCACTAAGTCACCTGCTTCGGTGGCTTGGGCAAAACAGTCTGGTGGACCAGTATCATCTGGGTCGTAAGGGCGGTCATACATTGTACGCTCATGTATGTTGGCCACCACAATACAATCTAACTTATCGTTAGGTACTGTTTGCTCTTGGTAGGTCATGCGCCCACCCTTTAAGCTGATATAGTTACCACCTGTACCCTCGGCAACTGCTGTTTTCTTTGCGTCTGCAACAAGGGCAGACTTCCAATCGGCTAACTCTTTGCTCATAATTTACTCACACTTAGGTCATTAATTTCAATTAGCTCAACTCCAGGAATTGCTTCCCCTTCAGTGAGCCGCTCATTTACAGCACCTTCCGCCAACCTACGCTGCAATAGGTCTGGAGCATCGTGCTCCATAATATAGGCATAAACTTCTGGCCAACTAGCCACTTGCGGCTTGCTCTTAGTACGCAAGGTAACTTTCTTATACTTACCACCAACCATATGACAGTCATGGTTAAGCATCTCCTGCATAACCCTGTTTTTTAGGTCAGTCTCTTTGGCTTTTAACTTAGCTGCTTCTTTGTCAGCAGTAAGCCGTAGCTCACGAGCAACACAGTAGGCATCTATAATTTGGGAGAGTACATCTAATTGCATGGGGTCACCCCCACAGTGGGAATACACATATCACTTACCTCATTTAGTTTAGTTTCGTGGCCACCACTGGCAGCCACATTTATATGTTAGTGCATCTACAAAATCACTGCAACCCTTGGCGGCTGTTCCCATTAACACCATGGTGTAGAGACTGTCTACTACCTGCCTCAACACCTGCTTCCCTAGCGTTTACACAACCTGAGTCATGCATCCTTGCCCGCTTAGTGCTTTTCGTGTACCCAACTTTACCGAAGTGGTTAGTGATCAATTGGTTTTTAACAACTACAAGGTCAGTACCTGTGCTAGTGGTGGTTTCGCGCTCAGCCATTAACTCGCTAAGGCGGCTGCGTAATTCTTGACTGTAGCCATCACAAAACTGTGTCTTGTAACGGCCTCGGTTAAGCCCAGTTTGTGCACTCTTAAAAACACTGTACTGGTACTCACCTGCGGTGGTTAAGTAATCAAACATATAGTTGGCAATATCAACATCGTCAGCCATGCCTAAAAACTCAACACCTAATTTACCGTAAGTTGTCTTACCCCTAACCTCACAGTCGTTAAACTTAGCAACTGTCACAGCTAGTGTATTTTTCCAAGTTGGTATTGTCTTGGTTTTATTAACCCATGTGGCAGTACCGAATTGAGCAGCAGTGCTGATGTCCTCAATATCATTCTCCTCAAGTTGGTGCTTATCCATTAAAGCCCTAGCCCTACGAGCCGCAATAGCGGCTTCGTTGGGGCTGTTAGCATCTTTAGCCATGGCGAGTAACTTACGCACCCGCTCCATAATTTTATTAGTAGCCATTAATCCATCCTCGTTATATAGTTATCTGCGCCAAAGTGTACAATTGAGTAGGGGTACATGGTGAAACATTGGTTACCATACTTAAACTCAACTAAGGCGTTTAAGTCCTCGTCTTCCTCATAGTCGCTAATGAATTTATGTCCAACGCACTTACCTTTAAATTCACCAC
>CAACVD010001425.1_pt1 | contig 11478 bp, 19 predicted proteins | sample 2381771 | NCBI WGS metagenome assembly CAACVD01 (sample SAMEA5211965, study PRJEB30684) | marine metagenome | biome: Marine; feature: Epipelagic; material: Water | collected 2015-10-15 | depth 15 m | reverse complement strand
CACATTTAGGATTCTCTCCTAATCTTAATCCGAACATTAATTGATCAAAAGATTCTGGGTATCGCCATGCAGCTAATTCATCACACCATGCTCTATGAAACTGTGGCCCTCTTAATCTTTCTGGATTCTCTGCTGCAAATCCGACAATCTTTGAACCATTGCTCAACCTAATTTCGGACAGACTTGAGGAATATCCTTTGAAGTCATTGGAATTAGCAAGACACTCTTTTGGGATAATAGACATCAATCCAGAAGGCCCATCAAAACAAACTCTTCTCAAATCTCCATGTGTTGGTGCTACTACAGCACAAATAGATTTAGGATTTCTTAAAGCATATAGAACTATGTCTTGAGCTCCTGTTCTAGTTTTTCCCCAACCTCTTCCTGCAAGTATTAACCAGATATTCGCATCATTATCAGGAATGATTTGTTTAGGTCTAGCTGTCTTTAACCAACTAGTGTAAAGGGCTATCGTTGCTTTCTCTTCGTTGCTCTGCAACTGTGTCAAGCAATTCCATAGCTTCTCTGAATGCTGTGTTTTGGATATTTCCATTTATTTCAACATTTTCTGTTGTTTCTCCTAATGCTAATTTACCAATCTTTTGAGCAGTTAAAGCAGTATTAGCAAGTGCATTTATCTGTGTTGGTATCAGTCCTGTTTTGCCTTCTTCAATGTTTTCCATGTTTTTTGTAATGGTTTTTTCTATCGTGCTCATTAATGATTTTGCCACATTGATACTTCTGGTGTCTAAACTCTTGCCTTCTTTGACAAGTGTTTCTGTTCTTTTCTTATCAAGTTTTTCTTTATAATTAGCTTGGAATTGTTCTCTTTCTATTTTCCAATTCTCTTTATTTGAAACTCTGTACAACGTAGATTTAGCGACTTTGTGTTGTTTATACAATTCGTCTAATGTTGGAAAGTTTTTCAATCCTTCTTCATTACTAACTCCTTGTACAAAATCATTCCTTATTTGTAGCTTTATAGTCTCAGTTAGTTTTTTTGTTGTGGATTTCTTGTTCATAATTTCTTAGTTATTCTCACAAATAATACTTCAACTTTAATAAATATAAAAATTATTTTTTGATCACATATCCCATAAAGTTATAACTTTGCCAAACCTTTGTAGCTTTACCTATGTAATTTAATTCTTGTTGCAATTCATTTTCAGTTTTACAAAACATACTTATACTTAACTGCAAATCTTTCTCCAATATTTCTTTGTCTGTAAAGTTTTTTCTTTTTTCTTGTATATGTAATCTGTGTAAAGACTGTTGTATCTTTGTATCATCTAAATGTACTTTCTCAGCTAATAAAATTACTCCACCTTTATCAACAATATCTTTCATTATTTTTACGATTCTTGCTCGTTTCTTTTGTCCTAAGAACTGTAAAAAGAACATAGAGACAAGCACAGATATATGATCTCCATGATCTTTTGGGTTGTAAGCTATACTTGTGTTCCCTTGAAAGTAATCTTTTTCTACATCTCCTTTAATAAATTCAAAGTCTTTTTTTCTTGTTGTCATGTCTATTTCATCTATTCCGATATACCTACAGTCTTTTATCTTGCTTAGATTTGAAATAAACCTTCCTGTTGAGCAACCTAAATCCAAGACGATAGATTCTGGTTGTGCATTTTCGTGTGTAATGTTTTTAAAGATGGAATCTAATGTGTTTAAATTTGGTATAGATAATTCTATATGTTTATCAAAATCCATTAAATTACTAAAGTTAAATCGTTTAATCATATTTCCCCCTTTTCAACTTTTTGTATTCTAGTTCCTAACCACTCCATGACATTGACAGACATTGCTCTCCCACAGGCTTCATATCTTTTAGATATTGGAGCTTCTTCTTTTGGCTTTCCTCTGTACGGAATTTGTGTCCAATTATCTGGAAGCCCTTGAAGTCTTTCTGTTTCTAAAGGTGTTAATCTTCTAACTACGTCCTGTCTGAGAATACAAGGTTGTCTATTTCCACCTGTCATTGCTGTTAAAGTAGGTGATATTTCTTCTTTGTGAACTCGTGGTGTTCCATCTTTAGACCTATGCTCAAAACATAAAGTTTCACTTTCTTCATAATGTACTGAGGGTATTTCTGAAGCTGTTAATGTATAACTTGCTCCATCTTTTTTGAATCCATCACCATTTACCCTTGAATGATTGCCATGAATGATTGTCAAATCTTTTTCTACGATTAGGTCAGTAGGAGATTTAAAGTCTCTTGCACATACTGTACTTGCTACTTCGTCTTGGACGTATTTATCACTTCTGACAATGCGATTTGTAAATTTTTCGGTAGTGTTTTGTTTTTCTTTTCTGCTCGGTGGAGAATTCCTTCGCAATGCTTCTTCGTCAAAAAGAACCTTTGCTGGATTTTTCCAGTCTCCAAGATGTCCGACAACGAAGATACGTCTCCGTCTTTGGGGGAGTGCTCTAGGGAATCGCTGTGTTCTGATGTACTGAGTGTCAAGAACCCTGTAGGCGAACCCATACCTGCATTCTGCCATTGCTCCGAGGAAGGTTGCAAAGTCTTGTCCTTCATTAGATGACAGCAAACCGGGAACATTTTCCCAGAGAAACCATTTAGGCCTAATCCGATCAACAAGTTTAATAAACTCAAGTGCGAGGTTTCCTCTATCTTCTGCAAGTCCTTTACGAAGTCCTGATATGCTGAAGGTTGCACAGGGTGTTCCCCCAACAATGATAGAAGGTCTTTCTGATAAGTCATCTAATTGTATCTTTGTAAAATCTCCAAAGTTTTTTACTTTTGGATAATGATAATTTAACACAGCAGAACGAAATCGGTCTATCTCGGATAATCCTATACATTCAAAACCTAATCTTTCCCATGCTACACCTGCTGATTCAATGCCACTACAAATTGATAAATATTTCATTTTTATTCATTATAACTTTCCCAACTTGAACCCTTTTCATCTAACTCAAAGTTCTTAGTTCTAAAATTGTAAAAGAAAGTTTTCTCTCCTATCTTTCCATATAAGTCTTGTTCTCTAATCTTTCTTGTAATTATCTTAGTCGTATTATCATCAAAGTCTCTATGGATTGTTAATACTGCATCAGACTGATTATGCCAATGTGAAGCTCCTGAAATATCATATGCTGTTGGTGGTGCATAACTTCCGTCATTAGATTTAGGCAATTTAGTTGGGTGAGCTACTACCCAAAGAATGCACTCATGTACTCTAATAAACCTTTTACAGAGTGATATAAAGTCTCGGATATGTTCATCTTCTCGCTTCTGAGACGACCTGACAGCATTGATTTCATTGTATGGGTCTATAATTAAACCTTTAACACCGAATTTGAAGATTGCTGATTTTGCTATATTTAAGATAAGTTCAATACTAGGTACAGCATCTTTTGTTTCTATAAAGTAGAAATGATTGTGTATGAAGTCTAAACCTTTCTCTAATTCTTCCTTTGTCATTCTTTCATCAAAGTTTTCATCAAAATTCTTTTGTACATACATTTGCAATAATCTTCTTATGTGCATAGCTGTAGAATGTTCAGGTGAGAATATGGCAAATTTCCACCCCTTTGTTTTTGCCAGAGAAAGCAATATCTGATCTAAGAATAATGATTTACCATGATTAGGTATTCCTGTAATAGTGTGGAATGTTCCTGTCATTATTTTATAAATTTCATCAAGCCCATCAATGCCAATCTCTACAGGTTTTACATAATTTCCATCATATAACTCCTGTATTTGTTTTGAGTAATCGTGAGCTGTATATAAGCCCTCTACAGGGTAAGGAATAGCATTGTTTACTAACTCTCTGAGCTTCTCCTTGCCATGTTTCACTAAAACTTCATTTGCATCTTTACAACCTGATGGTGTTTCCACATACCAACAAGTATCTTTGCCAAATCTGTGGAGTAATTCTTTATGTAATGCTTTACCACTTTCGTCATTATCTAAGAACAAAATTATCTTTTTAGCATCTAGCTTGTTTTGTTTAAGGGCCTGAAATCTTGCATCATTATCATTAAACTTAGCTTCTTTAGGAGCACCATTCTGAAGGGTTGTAGCATTTAAAAAACCTGCTTCTGCTAATGACAAAACATCTATTTCTCCTTCACAAAAGATGACTGTTTCTGCTCTGTAAATATTGTCATAGTTATATAAACTTGGTTTTGAATTAGATGTTTGCTTAAACATTTTGTTTATTTTTCTGTATTTAATATTTGTAATTTCTGACTTGTCATCATAGTAAGGAAAACAAATCCAATCGTGATCTGTGAATATTTTGAATTCTTTTACAACTGATTTAGAAATGCCACGATTAGAAAAGAAATCATACATAAAATCAGAATAAGTCTGATTGCTTATTACAGGTTTTTCATAAGATTGTTTTTTTGTATCTTTGAAATATCTATATCTATCTTGTTCAAATTTGCTCCCACTCCAATCACAATGATGGCACTTCCATACAGCTACAGAGCCATTTTCTTTTATGGTTACAGATAATGGATTGTCAGACATCTTGTGTGGTGGTTGACATTGTGGACACTTAACCTTCTGAGTTCCATCAGAAGTATTTTTCAACTTTATATTTTCTTCACTTAAATCTATCATTTTTCTCCTTATAGCTATCCAGCTAAGTTATTTAAAGTCTTAATTGGTTTCTTATATTCATCTTTCCATCTTTCCTGATTTAACCATGCAGAGAAGTGTGGAATATATTTTTCTTCTGTATTGATAGTTTTCTTTGCAAACATCTTTACAGATTTTTTTATTAAACTGTGTTCTTCTAAATTAATTTTTTTAAAGACTGAAAGAGCTTTCTTTTTTGCAACCTTTCTTGGATATATTTTCCAAACTTCTTCAAACTCTTGTATTACTTCTTTTGTATCTTCTTTAGTATTGTTGGGTTCTGATACCCCTACCCTCATGGTTCTCACACCCATAGGGTTCTTGTGCCCTATATTAAGAATATATCTGTTTGAAGTGTAACCACCATCATCATTCTTTCTTTTTTGTTTTACTAACAAACCATCTTTCTCAAAATCATTTATATATTTGGCAACTCCTTTAGTATCTCTCAAACCGACTAAATCTGCCAAATGTCTGTGTGATGGAAAACAAGTACCAAATTCATCTGCATAATTAGCGAGAATAACAAGTATAAATTTAGCTGTTGGTGTATAACCCTCAATCTTTAGGGCATTGTTTAGTAGCTCTATGCTCATATTTTTTTTGTAGTGTTAGGAGAATTTAAAATATTTAATTAAATAAAACAACCCTTTTTGGAATTTTGTAATATCTAATCAAAAAAATCATTAGGCTCAACAAGACCTTCTGTTGCTTCTTTAATGATTAATATTTCTTCTTTTCTTGGAACTCTAATGCCTGAAATCCATTTTGCTAAAGTAGATTGAGGTATTTTCTTACCAGTAATTTTAAATACACGATCTAAAAACTCATTTTGCTTTAGACCAAATAGGCTTAAATATTTTTTTAATTTCATATTGCTTTTATTCCTTTTTTGGGATTATACTTGACCAACAACATAAAAGGAAGTAAAAAATGAAAAATGTATTTGAACATCATGGGGTTGAATATCTAAGCCCATCATCAATAAATAAATTTCGTGATGACCCTGCAAAGTGGTTAGTAAATATTGCTGGATATAGAGACAAAGCATATAGCCCTGCAATGACGTTTGGTAATATAGTTGAACTTGGTATCACTCATGCTTGTATGAGACCTGACAGCGACATAGAGGAAGCCATACAGCTATGTATGGATAGATATGCTTTAACTCATAAAGAAATCATGGAAGATAAAGTAGATTATGACTTTGATAAGTGTTTTGAAAAACAAATGTTGCTACCCAATACACTTAAAAAAGTAATTCCTCTCTATCGGCAAATTGAAGGTTTTGAAGAAGCACAAGTAAAGGTTGAATATAAGTTTCCTGAAATGCCAATACCAATTAGGGGCTATGTAGATATGATGTATGAATCTCAAGTTAGAGATATTAAAACAACAGGCAGACAACCCAAGAATAATGGTAACTATAATAGACAGCTTGGTTTTTATTGTTTAGCAACAAAGAAAAAACCAATACTAGACTACATATATGTAACCAAATATAAACAAGAATTTATCACAGTAGAGGTTCAGGATATTCAGAGCCATATTGATGATCTTAAAAGAATTGCTTTGAAAATGATGAGAATATTATCGTTTTCTAGTGATATTAACGAAGTAGCTCATATGTCTTGTCTTGAACCAGACACTTCAAATGAGAACTTCATGCGACAATGGGGGCCTCAAGAAATTAAAGGTGCTCATGTCTTATTTAAGGAGTAAAAAATGAAAAGAATTGATTATTTGATTAATGCTTTGACAAAAGCTCAATCTGAGATTGAGAACGTGAAGAAAGATGGCACTAACCCTTATTTTAATAGTGGTTATGCAACACTTGAATCTGTGCTTGGAACAGTAAAAAAACCATTAAATGAAAATGGTATTTACTTTCAACAAGTCGCACACGAAAGGGAAGGTGGTATAGGTATAGAAACAGTTTTATACGGACATGGTGCTTCTCTTAGTAGTGGTGTTTTATTTATCCCTGCTGTAAAGAATGACCCTCATGCTTATGGTAGTTCACTCAGCTATGCAAAAAGATACAGTCTGCTAATGGCTTGTGGTCTTGGTAGTCAAGATGATGATGATGGTAATAAAGCTATGGAAGCTATAAAAAAACAGGCTTCTACAAGCAAACCAATCCAACCTAAAACATCTGTTGGACATTCTGACTTTTAAATGAAAAAGTTATCTATAAACGATTGTGTTTATAAATGTATGCAAGATGGTAGATGGTGGACTTTTTGGGAATTACAAAAAACCATTAAAGAAAAAGCCAATAAGTTTTATGGTGAACCATCTATCTCTGCTGCAATTAGAGATTTAAGAAAACACCCATGCCGAGTAAAATATAACTTACCCATGACTGGAGAAATTGTTGTGAGAAAAAGAATTGATGGTGGCAAGGGTTATAAATATAGATTAATAAAGGAGTAAAAATGTTACCAATAGGAAATGATAAAGACGGAAACTTTTTGTTCATCAAAAAAGGTGCAACAGAAAAAGACTATAACGAAGTCAAGAAAATGAATAGAAATATGATTGATCAGGCTTATGCAAGTGGAGATATTAATGAAGAAGTTAGAGATTTGTTTTATGATGTTTGGGATAATCCACCCATAATTCACAGAGATGAAATCAGAGTTATGATGACACAAGAACAATACTTTAAATTTTTAGAATTAATGCCTTCTATTTCAGAAGATTTAAAAAACGATAAATTATTTACTAAACATTAAGGAGAAAAATATGGAAAAAAAGAAATATACACACGAAAATAATCAAGGTAGTTTGTTTCACGAAACGAATTGCACAGTAGTTAGAAAAGGCACTATCAAAATACAAGGTGTTGATAGATATGCTTCAATATTAAAATATTCTGCCCCAGATAGGGAAGATAAGTTTGAATTGAGTATTTCTGTAGGTTTATTAAATAAAGTTACAGATGAACAAAGAAGCAAATCACCTAAACCTGAGAATATGCCTGATATTAAAGGACTGATTAATTTTAATGATACTACTTACGATTTCGGTGGTTGGAGAAATGTCACCTCTAAAGGTACAGAGTGGACTAAAATAAGACTTAAAGAAACTGAAATTAAAAGTGATGAAACGAAAACCTATAAAACGGAAGAAAAAGCACCCTTCTAAAAAAAGGTACGAGAATCGTGCTCATTTAGAGTATGTTGCTAGTATGCAATGTTGTTTTAAAACAATGAAAATTAGTCAGGCTTGTAATGGGCCTACTCAAGCACATCATTTGTTGAGACCATATGACGGAGTTAGAGGAATGGGTATGAAGTCTTCCGATAGGAATGTCATTCCTCTTTGTATGCACCATCATAATTTGTTACACACTAAGTATGGTTCAGAAAAAGCATTCTTTGAAGCATATAAATTAACAGAGGATATTGGTAAGGTTTTAGCTCGTAATTTATGGGAAGATCAAAACCCTGATGATATAGATTCCGATACACCCTTTTAATTAATTAAAAAAATATTCCAAAAAAGGTTGACTTAATTATTTTATGCCCTTACTATACTTATATCGGCTTGAGAGTTAAACGATACAAAATTAGAAGATAACTCTACTGAGACAAGATTCAGACCACATTGTCACCGAAAGGGTTCTTGTTTCTTAAACAAACTTAAATGATATGTTTTTGAATACCATTATTAATGGTTTCTGAAAATTAAAATTATATAAAGTGTAAACAGACATAGGTGAAAAGACATCTTCATATCTGAGGACTTGAGCAGTCTAACGACAGCAGAGAGGGTAGGGTATGTGTTAATGTTTTGTGGGGCAGGGAAGTAATACATTGGGTTAATTGAAGAAGAGGACAGGATACCGAACTTACTTTTAGACAAGTATGAACTCAAGAGGTAATAGTCTTGATGCTGAGAAGGCTACTAGGCACATGGAGACGAGCCAAAGGTAATACTAGGTGATGTGTTAATGAAAACCACAATATCGGTTCTTATAATGAGGACTAGGTGAACTTGGTATAACGGAGCTAACAACAGCGAAGTTATGGGTGAGGTGACTAGAGATAACTGTTGAGAAAGTATAAGTACAAGGTTGAAATGCCTGACGGATTAGTAGGAAATTGGCTAGATCATATAGGATTCTTGGAGAATAAGAGAGTTGTTTCGTCCTATATTGAAATAATGGTGGATAGCTTCCAACAAAACATATTAGAACTGTTGCAAAAGGTGTAATGCAACACTAACAAAAAGGATTAAGAGGTCGTGGGTTCAAATCCCATCACTTGTAACCCAAGTGTAGAGCAGTTGGTAGCTCACTTAGTCTGGGGAGAATATTTAGTTGCAACTAGATATTTTCCCATGTTACACCCTTTAATTGTTCTACATAGAACACTTTTATAGGAGAAAAATGAAAACAGAAATATATACTGACTACGCAATATGTCTTGATAATTCAGATAATATTATCAAGGAATATTCTAATTATGCTGAGATGATTATTCATCTCTTCCAACTACATACTCAAAACCCAAAAGCTGACTACTTTGTCAAATGGTACAAAGATGAAGTCACTACATATTCTATAGAAGATGCTAGAAAGGGTGGTTTTTGTGTACCGGGTGAAGAAGATGCTTGGTATGAAGACCCAAGAAAAACCAATCCAGCATTAGGGCAAGATTATCCTTACTTGGAAAATGAATATAAGCAAATAGCTAGAGGTACTTACGAATTAGATATTCTTGGTAAGTATCAAAACAAATATGCTAAACATTTTTCGGTGGTCTGATATGAATAATCTAGTATTACAAAAACTTCTTCACAGTTATCAATTAATCAAACCAATGGAAATTGACTTTGATCAAATGAATAGAAAAAAACTTGGTGTGTCAGAATATTTTGATCTGAAAGAAGAGAATAAAATTACAAGTGCTTTTGATGCCAAATGGAAAGAGCAATTTAATATTGTTCGTCATATTAATGATGGAACTAAAAAAAATCCAAGTGGTGCTCGTTGGTTTAGAAATGACATTCCTCTTGATGATGGAAGTGTTAAAGAAAGAATTAGTATTTGTCCAAAACTGTTACACAATGTTACAAAGAAATATTCACAAGCTGTCACACAATCTGGAAAATTTTACATAAATGAGAAAGATAACAACTGTGTTACAGAAGAGGAAACAAAATCTTTACTAGAAGAAATAAAGTTTTTTGCTCCTTACCATAGCACTTTCTTACAAGTAGAAAATGAACACACAGTCGCAAATATTCTTGTAACTGATCAAAACGATAGTAGTGATGTTCTAATGCAAGAGAAAAATTCAAACGGTGAATTCCATGAAGTTGAAAATGACACTTTGTACATGACAATGAATCTTTGGTACAAAAAATCAAACATGATGATTATAGACTTTAACATTTACGAAATCGCTTTTGCTGATGGCAAATATGGCTTCAAAGTAATCAATACAAGTTTTAGTGATATGACTGATATAGAAAAGAATGAGGAAGATAATTATGTCAATGAATCATTAAATGAGTGGGTTTATAATATTGTGAACTGTTATTTTAAATTTATGGTTTATTTACAGTTTCCACAAATCTGTGATGTCAAAAGTGTCAAAGGCCGTAACAACAAAAGCTGGTTTGATATACCAACAAAGTTCACAACAAATCATCTCAGACAGAAACCAAAGTTTGAACATAAAGAACTTGTGATCAATATGTTTGGAGATTCTAATACAAGCAATGCTAACCCTCATGCCAATGGTAAGACAGGGGGCACAGCATTTCATAGTGTTAGAAAGCATTTAAGAAGGTTGCCTAATGGTAAATTCACATGGGTGAAGGCTCACTTCAGAGGAAGCAAACAAGTAGGAATGATCACAAAAGACTACTTAATTGAAGAATAGGTTTTAAATATGTATATATTTATTCCAAAAAAGGTTGACATTTTAATTAACATAACCGAAGATAATACTATAGAAACTTTTTAAAGGAGAAAAAAATGATAAAAGAAGATTACAAAAACCAAGACGTTGTAGATTTAGTTGTTGAAAGAGTAATGATTAAATCACAAATAACTTCTCTAATCAGAGAAACCAAAATTGACGATTTACCTAAACTTTCTGAAAGCTCAGAATTAAAAAACTTGTATTCTAAAAAAACTTCATTAGAAGAAGCAATCTATAATATGGGTGCTTATAACGAAAGACATATTGATTTGTATGAAAAATCATTATACGAAAGAGGTTTAATATGAAGTTCAGATACAGAAATAAAAACCATAATTTAATTTTTAAGAAACGATTACGAAATTACTTTGTATTCTTACTGATTGGATTTTTGCTAGGAGTTGTAATATGAACGATAACTTAAAATTTTATTTTACTGTTTTAGATTATATAAAAGGCACAGAATTTATGGACATGAAAAGTGTGCCTAATTATTTTCGTGAACATTTTGGATTAAGAAAAGATGAAGCTGTTGATATTATCAGCAGATGGAAACTAATTAAAAAGGGAGAAAAAAATGAATAAGAAATATGTGTTTACTAATTGGATTATGGGTGCTTGGAAATCAGGCAGAATAATATTGGAAGTAAGAAGTGTCGGTCACAAATGGGCTTGGGTCAAACCATCAGGTAGAAAACAATTTACCAAAATATCAAGGGTAGAGTGGGATCAGATTTCTAGTTCAAAAACATTTGAGGAGTTCGCATGAGTAAGCAAGACTTATTTGAGATATTTTGTTGTTTTATAACTGTGGCTATGTGGTCACTCATGTTAGCTGTTTTATTAAATTCATAAGGAGAGGAGTGAATGGAAGATTTATATAACGATTGGATAAAAGATACGATAGTTCAAGATATAGAT
>CAACVD010001424.1_pt1 | contig 11481 bp, 19 predicted proteins | sample 2381771 | NCBI WGS metagenome assembly CAACVD01 (sample SAMEA5211965, study PRJEB30684) | marine metagenome | biome: Marine; feature: Epipelagic; material: Water | collected 2015-10-15 | depth 15 m | reverse complement strand
GATATATCCATAACCCCAAAAAACATATTGTTATTCACAGGCGGTGCATTAGGAGTGGTATTAACAGTAAAAATACTTCAACTGATTGATACCTATCAAGAATTAGGAGATTCTGCTTCTCCTGCCGTAAAGAATATATGCAATATCCCAATCATCGGCAAAAGACTATGTAAGTAATAATCTTTAAGTAGTCGAGTTAGTAATTTATTTCATGGTTCAAGTTAGTTCAGGAGCATGGATTCTCATATCAGGAGCGTTGTTAGGAGGCGTTATAATTGCACTTCCACGAATCAAGGCCGAAGTCGAGGATTCTCCATTGGGACCTAAAGATAAAGATGCAGTAGTTTCTGATTGGAGTGATTGGGGCAAGTGCAAATGGAAAGGTAAGAAGGGTATTTTAAAGGTAGGTGGATATAAAAAATGCAGAACAAGAACTATCGTTGAAGAGGCCGTTGGTGATGGTAAGACACCTAAATTGAAGGAATGTAAGGGTTGCACCAAGAGCAAACTAAATCCATTCGATGCCGAAGTGGTTTCTTCACAATCATTCATAACTCAATTCTATTAAGACTTTTCGTTGAAAGGCAGGGTATTATAGTTCATAAAATGAGATACCTGTAATCTCCCACCCTTCCCCCATTCGAGAATAAAATTTAAATATTCACTTGTTGGAAGAGTGTATTTGAGTCCTCCTTCCTTCTGACTATTTTGTTTTACCCCTTGTATATATTGGTATATGTAATCATCATATCTAATATCCTTTCCAATCGAATCTCTAAATGTCATGGTAAAAGGATAAAAACCCATGTCTTTAGGAGGCCCCTCTCGAAAAAAGGTTTCCTTTCTCATTTTTTCTCTCACCAAAAGGCTCACTCTCAAATATGCATTCAGATATAAATGGTTCATCGTTTTCTCAAAATTCATTTTTAACAACTCCTCTCTTCTCTTTCCATCTGCCCAAAGATGAGCAGTATGTTGGTCTAATCCATTATCCATCAACCACTTCTTAGTTGCCGCCTTAACTACCATCACTTACCACCCCAAGGGAATTCATTATAATTCATCAATAAATTTCTTCTCTCGAAAGATTTAGCATAGCCGAAAATGAAAGGACTGATATACCATTGACCTTCCTCATCAGAATCATAACTAAAAATCATAGTAATGCCGTCACTACCCTCTTTCCAGCCCCAATCCCACAAACTCACATTTTTCATATCCAAAGGACTCTTTATCTTTCTTTCATCAAATTTAGATAGGGTATTAAATAATACATTATCGGGCAGACCTGCTCCTGTATCGGGATAATCTTCAGCCTCATCATCCGTCAAACCAAACATATCCATAATCAATAATACACGATAACTATCTTCATCGTAGCGTCTTCCTCCAGTCCTAATTAACTCCTGCCCTACTCCCTCCGGACTCAGCGAAAACCATTTTTTCTCTAATGACTTAGCCCAACTTGGAGCGTTGTTAATCTCTAAATACTCATAACATTCCTCCGATGATTGCAAACATCTAAGTAATTCATATAGAGGAATATTATTCTCTTTAGCATAGTCATATATAATAGGATTAAAATACAAGGCATCTCCATCCACAGATTCATCCCGAACTGAGGTTATTTCATTTACCATTTTCATCCTATCACTTATTGATAGAATCACGACTATTTAAAAATTTCATAAACTATGAGCCATTTGAAAAGCCTTACGATTATCAGAAGGATAGTGCAATCCTACACTAATCCTTGAATTTGCTATTCTGTTTGCTATCGAATAGAACTTAAATGTATGCAAAGGGTGTTCTCGGCTAAGATATTTAGCAAGCAAATAAGATTGAAAAGCATGGCCCGAAGGATAAGCAGGTGTTTGAGCAGTTGAAGATACATGAGGAACTATATCGCTATTTATTTGTGATGGTCGTGGTCTATTGTAATATTCCTTGATTCCTATAATCATCGGATGCGAATCTTTAATAATCTGCTTCAACTTATTAGAGTCATAATCCAATCCCTTATCATCCATGTAATTAGTAAATGCCTTTCTCGGACTTTCATCAGTTAAAAGAAAGTATTCCTTATCCGGTTTCTTCATCCTATTTAGAACGATTTTGGATTCTGTCAATGAATCAGGATAATGTTGTTTCTTATGTCTTCTATAAGAATAATAACCCTGTTCCAAATAATCACCTTATTTTTTAACAAAACGATAAATAGAATAAAGTAAAGTAAGACTTAGTGTTCCAGCGATTATACTTCCTATGGTATCAATCATTTCCTTTGTCTTCTCAGTTTCCCTATCTTCTTGTGTTTGAATATCTTCCGAGGAAACAGTAACTCTCTTACTACCCACATAATTATTGATTCCCTTACAATCACCTGTGCTATTTTCCACCCATTCAATCTCATAGTCGGTAGCATATGGGGCTTCCCATAAAAAAGTATTCTCATCACCAGCCTTTACTATTCTTCCTTGATTGAAATCTCCAATTAAATATTCTCCGCTTATAGCATCCTTTATCTTTACTCTCATACTATGATTTTGCTTGATTGGATTCCATTTACCCTTCTTAAAATTACCCCACCTAATCCATTCATAATCCTTAAAAGCATTCAATTTGATTTCTATAAGATTGCCAGTCTGCTTGAGATTAATCTTATGCTTAGACCCACATATACTGTCGAGCCACTCAGCAGGATTGGAATATGTAAATGAATCCTCAAAAGAAGTAGCCATAGTCTAATATAATATCTGCTGATACTTAAAATTTACCATCACGGTTAAGATGTTGGTTGAATCAGATGTTTCCTTATTAACATGAATCCTGATATACTCGCTCCTAAAGCGACCATATTTAGTAACCATTTTCTTTTTATTTCTGCGGGGAGAGGTGATACTACTAAACCTGCACTATTTATGGAGAGTCCATCGAATTTATCTCCATATTTATTCTTCCCTAATTGACGGTTTTGAATTTGTTGTTCATATGCTATATCTGTTACCATGAGGGCAACTTCGGTCGCAGTTAGGACTCTTCCTGCGGTAATCAATCCGGCTCCTGCCCCTGCACCTACTCCCGTTGCAATTAAGGCTACCCCCGCTATTAAAGTTGCATATTCAACCCCTTTCAAAATTATCTTATTTCGGGCTTGTTTGAGTTTTTGTCGCTCACTAATATTCAAAGAATCGTCATAGCCATAGGTTATAGCGAATCCCAATATCTTATTAGCGGCCCACCAAGGCACTTTTAAACTTCCTTGAAGATAGCCATTACTATCTGTTTGTAGTTCTCGCCACACTAAGGTATTAATTATCAATTCATCTTCGGCTTCATTGGTTTTAACCTCATAGAGTTCTATCTCCACATAATCAGAAGCCAGTTGCCCATTATCTGCATAAGTTCTTATCTCATAATCTATCTTATCTGCACCACTTACTAAATATGCATTAGTTTGACCTGTTACAGCAGGTTGTATTTCTCCACCCGATTCATCGAATATTTTGATACTACTTTCCATAAAAGGTGCTACCATAAATATTCCTCCTATACCGCCGTAGGAGTTGAGGCCTCCATAGGGGGAATAGCCTTTATCAATCTCTCCTCTCTTGCATCTATCAATTTAGTTTCATTCCTTGCTCGTATTACCTCACTAATTGATTTCAAAAGATATACTACGATTATAGTTCCAGTTCCATATATAAATAGTGTTTCATATTCATTAGGAATAACGCCATCAGGACCAGTAAGCCCTAATCCATTCCCCATTAAAACTCCTGCTCCAATAATAATTGCTCCTACACCTACTCCAATACCAGTAGGAACAAATTTTAAGATTCCTTTATCCCATACATCTGAGGTAGCCAAATTTTTTGTAGTTGTAGTAAAAGTCTTGCGAGTATCTGTGAGTGATTTTCTAAACTCCATACTTGCGGCCTTTTCTGCCGCTTCTGCCGCAGCCTTCTTCTCAGCCGCCCCTTCGACACCCTCCTTAACGGCTCTTTTAGCCCCTACTTTCGCTACTTTCGATTTAAGTAACTTTGCACCGCTTCCTAAAATGCCCATAAAGAGAATAATTATAAACGACTACTTAAAGATAATGTTATATAGTTATTAGTGGATTAAAACGCATGGATATAGTGCATCTAAGGTCGAATGAGGCCTCAACAGGGTGTGTAAAGAACTCTTTGTTTGAAGATAATTTCCTTTATGAAAAAAAGATGGGGCAAGAATTGAGTGCTATCGCTACGACTCACTATTGCCCGTCTTGTAGTAAAACGAAAGAATTTGATAGAAAATTAGGAAGGTATAAAAGAAAATTCAGGTTATTAAAGGAGGATTATGTATTCGATTTGAGTTATAAGACGGATGAATCAGGAGAGTTACATGGCTATTGTAAATCGTGTGGGTTTGATATGAGAAATAATAATACGGCATCGGTAAATAACAACGATGATGATATTACTATTATAAGGGAGTATGAAGTATTAGATTATGCTGAACAAAACAACTCTTATATTATTGAGTTTAAATCTTTCATGGAGTTTTTCAACAATAAAAAGAAAGGGACTATTACTGATATGATTATAAATAAGAAATTAGGAGAGGATAACTTCAAGTATAGATTAGATATTGATAATTTAGATGTTAAAAACTTGAAAGTGAACTCAAATAAGTATATAGAAATACCTAAAAAATATTGGAAGTCCTAAAAGTCAAAGGGTTTAAATAGTAAGGTTATTTATCATTAATTATGTCGGTGATAAGCCAACACAAGAAGTTTATAGAAAGAAATGGAGGATTAGGAGTCTTTCGTTGGATAATGGAACAAGATGGAATAGAGAATTTTGAGAATGCAAAAATATACCCTATTATCGCTTGGAATGAATATCATCATGATGATATAGTAGTGATAGCATCGGCTTATCGCCATAAGGATTTCTTCGTGATAATAAACTATGAAGAAGATTTTAGTTATCTTCCTGAAAGGATTAGGGTTTGGGTCGAAGAAGTGATGGATATAACAGGATTTGAAAATATAGTTGAAGTTTTTAGAGATAACCATATGATTGCAGTTTATGATGAGAACATGGAGATGATGGTTGAGTGGTATGGAGAAAATTTAGGAGTCGAGTCATTAATCAACTTTGCCTCTTATCAAAATAACATCCTATTGGATGATGAGATTGATTTGGATGATGAAGATGTGATGGATGAATATGAAATAAACTTTAATACCAACTTGGATTTAAACTCAGCATTCGATAAATTACTGAAAGAATTTTTAAAACATACTACTAACCAAAATAATAACTATAAGGATGGAGGATATTTTGAAAAAGAATTTTTTAACTTCTTACCTGAAGATTATAACCCATATTTGAACAATAGTTCTTATAATTCAAAAAAATTCACTAACAAAACCCAAATTTGGGACGATAAGGATTCCGCCAAAGTAAAGAAAACTAATAAAGGATTCGATGATGAATTTAGAGAAAAGTGGTCTTAATCACAATCTTTATATAGATAAAAGATAATTTTAAATTATGAAGCCTACCATAGAGTTTATTGAGGAAACATACTCTCTTAGAAAGGATTATAGAAATATTGCAAGAATATTCTCATATGGAAGACCTGCGGGTTCAGCAAATGAAACATATTATGTCGAAAGATTTTGCAAGAATCCTATCCTTATGAAAATGGGTATGACCGAAGACGGTTATAGTTATGATGGAAAGGAAGGTGGAAACCTGTTTCTCAAAATAGGTAAAGACCCCAAAGTGCTTTTCTCATGTCATACTGATACGGTGGATAGAGGTAGTCCATTTAACGCAGGTGATAAAAAAGAAATTATGTTAGATATTTCGGATATGAGGATTAAAAAGAAAGATAGGGCTATGGCGTGTTTGGGTGCAGACGATGGAACTGGAATTTGGTTATGTTGGGAACTTATCAAAGCAGGTGTTGAGGGATTATATATATTCCATCGTGCTGAAGAGGTTGGTGGAAGAGGTTCATCATATATAGCAAATAATGATGTTGAAGAATTAGAAAAATATGATTTTGCCGTAGCGTTTGATAGAAAGGATAATTTTAGTATAATCACTCAACAAGTAGGTCAAGTATGTGCTTCTCAAGAATTCGTGGACTCTCTTTCTGAACAATTAGGAATGAATCATAGAGCAGACCCCGGCGGGTCATTTACTGATACTGCAAACTATACTGATTATATCTCAGAATGCACTAACTTATCAGTAGGTTATTTTAATGCTCACTCAGGAAATGAACAACAAGACTTAGATTATGTAAGGGAGTTTAGAGATGCTTTGATTAAAGTGGATTGGAATAGAGTGATAGCAAAAAGAGAACCCGGTGTTCAATATCCTCCTAGACAAGAATCGTCTTATTCATCCTATGGAGGCTACGGAAATTCATGGGGTTGGAGTGGAAGAGGAGTTTCTAATAATACGAGAAGCAGTTATAGTAGTTTTGGAGTTAGTAAGAAGGATTCCAAGACCACTAAATTATCAAAGGATGAATTCTTTGATGGATATGATAATTATGAAGAGGAATATTTATTATTTATGATGAAGGAATACCCCGAACAAATGAGTGAGATAGTATCTTTAGAGACTGTAAAAGATAGTAAAGATAATGTTCCTACCATCACTATAAGACAAATAGAATCCCCTATTATACTTGATGTTAATTTTATTTATGATGATTGGCAAAAATTCTTCAGCGTTTAGAACAAACCTTTATATATGATGGGCTAATGTCGATTAACATGGCAAAGAGGCGGAATATTTGGTTGCAAGAGGTTTATAACCTATTAAATGAAAGAGCGATGAGTAGCACAGAAATCTCATATCGTTTGAAAGATAGATTTAGGAATACACCTCATGCACGGAAGGTAACTCTCGTATTGAAAGGTATATCCGATGATTTTATCTTGTTGAATAAGGTTAGTGGACAAGGTAGTTTTTCAATGCGTGATTCTAATGATAATTATAAGGTTGCTCTATGGGGCTTAAAGACGAAGGACTATGATGATAACTATCCTTATCATTGTTTGGACTAAACGAAACCTTTAAATAGTTGTAAATAGGGGTGAGAGTATGAGGGGTCGAATGAATTTAACAAATCAGAAGGTAGTATGTAAAAATTGCGGTGGAAATAATTTTGAAACTGATTCATCAGGATTCACTAATTGTATCGAATGTGGTGTGGTTCAAGAAAATACTATAATTGATGAGGGACCTGAGTGGAGAAACTTTTCAAAGGATGGTATGGATAACTCTAATGAGAGAGTAGGTATGCCTTCAACAAATTTATTGCATGATAAAGGTCTAACTACTGATATAGGCTGGCAAAATAAAGATTTTGCAGGTGTTAGTATGTCTTCTGATATGTCTAAATTATTTAGGAGGTTGAGAAGACAACACCAAAGAACAAGAGTTAATTCATCAACTGAAAGAAACTTAGCCGTAGCATTAGGAGAGTTACAAAGACTTTCTGCAAAGATGACTTTACCCACTACTGTTAGGGAAGAGGCGGCTTACATTTATAGAAAGGCAGTTGAGCAGAAGTTGGTTAGAGGGCGTAGTATTGAGGGAGTAGTAGCCTCTTCGATATATGCCGCTTGTAGGATTCATGGAATTCCAAGAACTTTGGATGAGGTTGGAAAACACTCACGAACGGGAAGAAAGGAAATCGGAAGGACATTTAGGGCGATTTCTAAGGAGTTGATGTTAAAAGTCCCTCCTGCTGACCCTGATAACTATGTTCCAAGATTCTGTGCTAAACTAAATCTTCCTATTAATGTAGTCCATAAGGCTAATTACATATTGAAAAAAGCGAGTGAAATAGAACTTACCGCAGGTCGAGGCCCAACAGGAATTGCGGCGGCAAGTGTTTATTTAGCAAGTATTTTGGAGAAAGAGCAAAGAACTCAAAAACAAGTTTCTGAAGCCGCAGGAGTTACTGAAGTAACAATTAGAAATAGGTATAAGGAAATTTGTGAAGCACTAAAGATAGATGTTAATGGGTGAGGGTTTTAAATGGTTATAGAATTTATTAAAGAAGGTTATCAAGGAAAGGAATGGAGAGATAAAGAAACTAATGGTGGTGTCAAACACCGCCTTTATGTTGTTGGTCCTGAAGGTGAAATAGGACATTATGATTTTATTGAGAATGTTTTTAACAATTCTGCTAAGACTTTGGAAAATTTTTCATTCGTTGAAGACACTAATGCTATAATTTCTCTCAACAATGAAGGTGATAAAGTTCATCTTGGTATTGAAGATTATAATGATACAGATTTTGAAATAAAAAATCAATCCGATATAAGAGATATTAGTGATGAAATAAAAAGACAATTAGGCGGAAATGGTAGGATTGAGATAAATATTGGTCCTACTGTTGAATTTAAGATTGGAGGAAAATCTAATTGGGCTAAATCTAATATTAGTATTTCTGTTGAGAATCCTGATGATATATATGAATTATATAAAAATGCTTCTGATTTAGCACATAGTATTCTTAACGAAGAGATACAAAGATTAAAAAATAGATAGTATTAAATAATAATAATCTAAAAAAAGAATTATGGAGTTTATAAATGGATTATATGAAAATCCAAACCCATTAACTTTACAGGAGGCAAAAAATACAAACTTACGAGATATACTTCTTATGAGGTATAGAGTTTGTGTTGTATGCAAAAAAAGTTTCGATATTACAAATGAGGGAATATTTTACAGGTGTTGCAAATGAAGAAATTAAATAAAATGAATCTAAAAATCAATCCAAAAGATATGGTATTGACGATGAATACAGAAATAGATATGGTAAGTAAGATTGATAAAGATGATGCTTATATTGTGATGTTTAATATTATTGATAATCCCTTGAGGCTTTCAATAATTACTGTATCAAATTTTTATAATATTATAGAGGATTTGTTCAAAGTCGAAAGGGAAAAAATTGAGGGTCTAAAACAACAAGAATTAGATGTATTGATAGCCGAAACTGTGAGTAATATAGAAGTAATTGCTAAATATGGTGAGGAAAAGATAACAATCCCTCTTGATAATGAAACAAATGCAAAAAAGGTAAGAGTAATCCTTTCAAGTATGATTCAAAATGGACATTATAATCAAATTACTAATTATCATGTTGAGAAAGAAGTAATAAAGAAAGAACAAAAGATTGATACAACTGAGTTAAATGCCCAACTTAAGGTGATGTTAGAGATTGCAAAAGATTGGAAAGGGTTCGATGTAAATAAATTCAGAGTCAAAAGTCAAAGGATGAATGGAAGATAATTTTATATATGTGTTTATCCCATCGTGTATTATGAGCGAACTAAGGAAACTTACAGAAGAATCATGGAACGATATTTTGACAATTCAAATTGAGATTGGCCGAAGGGTTTTAAATTTGGGTTCAAAAGAATCAGAACAAACTTTAAACCACTTTTTTAACTATTTGTGAGGGATTAGTTTGAAGATTACTACATTTGATAATATCACCCATGATAAAGAAGAACTAATTGAAAAAATGTATGACGATGATTTTTATTATGGATATTTAGGACAAAATGCACTAAGTTCAAGTAGTATAAAAACTATTCTAACATCTCCGAAACAATATATAAAGAATCTAACCGAGGGTCAAAAAGAATCTCAACCTCTAAGGGATGGAAAATTATTTCATTGGAAAATATTAGAACCAAATAAGTTTGACTCACTTCATATTGTTCCTGTCGCCTCTAAAAATACTAAAACCTATAAGGAAGCAGTAGCAATACATGGAGAAGTATATACTCAATCAGAAATAGATAATTGTAATTTATTGGTCGAAGCAATACGGAAGAATTCTTTTTGTATGGACTTGCTTAATCAAGGAGAATACGAAGTTCCTAATATCGCAGTATTTGATGGTATTCCAATTAGAGGTAAGGCAGATTGCATTGTAGGAGATACAATTATAGATTTGAAAACAACAACAGATATATTAAATTTCCGCTATTCTGCAAAGAAATATAGTTATGATTTACAAGCATATATTTATGTATCTATGTTTGAAAATGTAAATAATTTCAGATTTATATGTATTGATAAGAAAACATTAGAATTAGGTGTTTTCGATTGTTCACCTGAATTTTTAGATAGTGGGAGAGTAAAATTAGAAAAGGGATTAGAAACATACAAGAAACTATTTACCAATGATGATAGTATTTATGAAAATCTTATTATCAAAGAGATGCTTAATTAATCCCATTTAATTCATAATCTCCACGAATAGCAGGACCAATTCGCTTCATCTTACCATCCTTAGCATAATAAACCGCCTTACCAAAACGGCGAGCCTCACCAATAAGTTTAGAAACACCTACTCTATCAACAGGTTGAACGGTATTTCCCCAAACCCATCCATTCTTCTTATCCTTCTTCATTGTAAATACCATATACATCCCACTATTACCTACCCAATCATCCAATCTTGAACCATCAGGTTTAAATTTTGCTATTGGACCCATCACTAACACAATATCATTCTTAGTTTTTTGATTTCTCATAGCCTTGAACTTCTTAATTTTATTTCTATTCAAAAGTGCGTAACTACGAGGCATAATGATAATAATAATAAACGACTATTTAAAAATTCGCAGTATTTATATAGGTGTAATCTCTATTTAAGATTATGCCTCTCAAAATTGCTATTTGTGGAAAAATGGGGAGTGGAAAAACTACTTTAGCGAATTCGATTCTTGAGAATCATTTATTATTTCAAAGGAGGTCATTAGCAGAAGGGGTAAAGAAGTTTGCAAGATTCGTATATGATATTCCTGAAGGGAAAAAGGACAGGATATTATTTCAAAAAGTAGGAGATGGTGCGAGAAATGAGTTGTATGAAGATGTTTGGATTACAACTATGTTGAATACTTGTAAAAGGGATGATTATATAGTAGTGGATGATGTTAGATATTATAATGAAGTATTAAAGTTAAAAAAACAAGGATGGAAAATAATTAAAATAAATATTGATAATCAACTTCAAGAAGAAAGAATAAAAAATACATATCCTGATGATTGGGAAATACACCTAAATTCGAGAGGACATAATAGTGAAATAGAGGTTGATTTAATTCCTGAAGATTTATTTGACATGATTATAGAGGCTACTAATGATGAAAAACCTAAATCTCTTTTAGATGAATTTGTGATAAATAATCTAAATAATTATCATCTGTTATAATATTCTGATAAATCATCAATGATTTCGATACTTTCAGCATCAAAATTAAATCCTGTATTAGCCTTCTTTATTACATAAGCCAACCCTAGTATCACAAGAACAGTTCCGAAATTAAAGGCCTTTAGAGTATTCTCACTTTGGAACATTTTAGAACCCTTTTGAGGACCTTCTAAATCCACAATACCCATACACCCTAATTTACCTAAAGCCTCTTGG
>CAACVD010001423.1_pt1 | contig 11488 bp, 14 predicted proteins | sample 2381771 | NCBI WGS metagenome assembly CAACVD01 (sample SAMEA5211965, study PRJEB30684) | marine metagenome | biome: Marine; feature: Epipelagic; material: Water | collected 2015-10-15 | depth 15 m | reverse complement strand
TCATAAAATCCAGCAACAGCTCCAGCACCTCCAAACCATTTTTCATTTGCTACCATTAACTAAACGCCAGTTGTGGTGTTCCTAGCAGAATAGAATTATCTGCTTTGATTAAATAAGGTACTACATCATATTGTGAGTTTGTACTTGATAAAGTTAAACCAGCACCCCCAACAGTTTCATAATCTCCGTGTAAACTAACTGTTCCAGCACTTCCACTTGAAGGCTGTATAAATACTATAATACCCGTTTGTCCTACGTTCCCAGCTTCTGTACTAGGTTGTGCAAGTGTGTTAGCTCCAGAACCTAAAGTAAGTATAAAGTTTTGATTAGTATCAAAGTCTAAAGTTTTGCTTGTAGAAATAGTTGCTGTTTCTGTTTTTGGAATATTTACTTTGTTTTCTACTGTGCCTGTTGATACTAAAGACATTAAAGTAGAGTTTGCTCCATCTGGTAATAATAACTCATTTGTTACTGATGCTGAATGTGGTTGTGATTTTACTATTTGTCCGTGTGAATTGCTTTCACAATTAAACTGGATTGCTCCAGCATTTGTATTCCCTCTTACAGTTATATGTCCAGTTCCTTTAGCTTCTAGGTCTAAATCAATATTACTATCACCTCCAGTTGCACTTAACTTTGGTGGATTTCCAGTAGCAGAGTTTGTTATATCAAATTGATTTACTGCTGATGCAGTTTTTTGAAATATAATAAGTTCGTTTCCATCATCATCATTTATTCCGTGTGCATCATCAATCTTAATATTAAAACTGTTTGTGTCCAAGTCAGCTCCCAATTGGGGAGAACTATCATTTACTAAATCTGATTGTGATTGACTATCTATAAAGTTTATAGTGTTTGCAGATGTATCTACAGTTGCAAATGATATATCATCTGAACCATCAAAAAATTTTATTTCCAGACTGTTGCTTCCAGAATTGGTTGTATCTAGCCATAATGTTCCTACTACTGCACCACTAGGTCTTGATGTACCAGAATGCATTGAGTTTAATGCTCCCAGAGCATTATTTAAATCACTCCTAAAACTAGGAAATGATTGGTTTGCTATGTTCATATCGTGTTGTGCCATAATTAAATTGTACTCCTTTTAAAATCCTTTTGCAATAAAATCAAACGTTTTTGATACTCCAGCGTTAGAACTATTAAAGAACGCTACGTCAAAACCAGTAATAGCTTTATTGCTCACAGTAAAATAATCTCCAGTTGCCATTCCTTGTGCTGTTACACCTACAGCATAATTAACAGTTTTAAATGGTTTTGTAAATGTAATTGATTTTGTGCTTGTACCAGAAACTATATCATTACCACTAAATATTCTGTCTTGCATATCAACTGTTACGGAAACTGCTGAAACAACTGGGGTTGATGCGTTATCTCTTGAAATTAATACAACTCTAAATTTTAAATATCTTGCTTCGTATTCACCAATAACAAAACCTCTAAAATCTGTAAATGTTGTATTATCATCACTTGTTGCTATTTCTAAATGTGCGTTGCAGTTAGCTGGGGTATCTCCATCAAAGTTAGAACTTGCATCATCAAAATCACCAGTTCTTCCATCAAATAAATCATCTGGGTTATCTGATGTTTGTGTCATTGATGCAGTTATTCTTACAGTATGCTTTGCTCCTATATCAATTACATTTGCAAATTCATAGTTACCACTTGATACAAAATCAAAGTTACTAGCACCTTGATCAAAAAATCTATCCGTATCATCATCAAAGTTGCCACTAGCAGAATCAAATAATTCTGTGCTATCTAATTCAATAGCATTATCTATGAGAATAGTATCTGTAAATGTTCCCCCAAAAGTAGGGTGTTCTGCTTGGGTAGTTATGTTGTTAAAATTTATAGCACTTGTTACATTCGATATAATGGCAGTTGCATTAGAACTGAAGTTTCCTAACTTATCTACTGCTTTTATTAAATATGTTCCTTGTCGTACTGGAACGGATATTGATGTTGCTGGTCTTGATATTTTTTCTACTAAAGCTACAGAGTTTTGCCAGTCGGCAGTTCCGTCAGTTTCTTCAGAAAATCGTAAATTATAATATGCTAAATCTAAATCGCTTACAGCTTCCCAAGATAGATGAGCTTCTTGACCAGATACGTTGCAAGAAAAATCTGTTACATCTGAAGGTGGTGCTATTGCTCCTACTATTTGTCTTTGAGCAGATACATAAGTTGAAGATACTCCAGCACTATTTACAGCTTTTACTCTTACATCATAGGTTTGCTGATCAATCACATTTAGCACTCTATGATTTAATCCAGAGCCTTGAGCATAAATAATAAAATCTGAATCAGTACTTAGTTTGTATTCTACTTGGTAAAAATCTATAAAGTTGTCTGGTGATGCTCCTACAGTAACATCTAAAGCCACAATAACTGTTCCATCATTATATTCTATAAGTTGATCTGATAATGTTACACTTGCTGGGGGTTGTATTACAAAAGGGTTAGGCAATGTAGTATTAGGAATACTTGCTACCTCTTGCTGTGTTCCAAAAGTGTAAAAACTATCTTGATGCTCTGAACATTGCATAGTAACTGTATAATTACTATTTACATTCAACCCTTGTACTCTAAATGGTTTAGCTGAAAAACTTGGTGTTGCGTGAGTTATATTTACTATATCTCCTACTGCTAAATCCAACGCAGTTGCATCAGCAATAAGGCTAATGTCTAAACTTGACCTAGACCTCCTTAAAATAATTTCTGCCATCTCTTGAGCTTGATATGGACTTGTAAGCATAGTAAAATCAAACCTACCTTCTAACAATAAACCCCCATCTGCTGTTTTCATAGTTGCGTGTTGGTCTGCACTAGCTAAACCAGTTTCATCTACTGGTGGAAATTGTGCTGTATCTGATTGATAGTTTTTGTCTGGGTTTGTAAAGTTCACTATAACTCTATTATATCGTGAGTTTTTGTTTTTACTTTTTACCGATATACCCCCAATAATATTGTCCTCTGTTAACGTTATTGATGCAGAGCCAGTAGTTTCAACTAATACATTATAGATACCTCCAGAGAAGTTTAAATAGGCTCTAGCACCCCTAATAAAATTTTTTACATTATCTATAGCTTTCTTTGACGTATCTACAACTGCGTGGCTATCCATCAAATCTATCTGACTAGCTCCACTATAAGGGGTAATATTTGCATCACAAACATCTGTAGCAGTTTGCCAGTCTGCAAAATTACTATCAAAATAACTATTTGCTATACCCATTCCAAATCTATCGTTTCTTAAATAGTCTAATAGTTGTAAAATAGGGTTATCTGAATATTCCCAAGTAGAATTTGTATCTGCTCTATGGCTACCACTTCCCCCAGTTACAGTACTATCTAAATTTGGGTTGTAAACTTTTTTACCTTTTACGACTGCTTGAACTGTTGGTAATGAACCAAACTTGTCTTGATTCCATTCAAATCTTAAAGCTAAATAACATAAACCTCTTAATCTATGGTTTGAAGTCCACGAACTCAATGTTGATAATAATGAAGATGCAGTCTGGCTATCACTACCAAAATGTGGTTCGCAAGTAATTAAACTTGACCCACTATAAAAATTAGCATCTCCACTTCCTACAGTTATTTGGGTATTGTCTGCAATATCACCAGACCAGGTGACTTGATTATCATTTACAAATATAGCATCAATGTCAGCTACCTCTCCTTCACTTAGAACTAAAACCATATATAAATATTGGTTATCAGTTCCAGAAGTTTCTAAAAATACAACATTGCCACCAACTTTTCTTGTGCCATAAACTACAGGTATATGAGCATTAGCATTAAATTTATTAACTAATGCACCTCTATTATTTTCATCAGAAAAGTCTTGTCCAAAATCTGGTATCTCTGGTTCTGGTACTAACCAACCAATTACGTCACCAACTAAATCTCCAACAAAGTCAAAAGTTTTAGATACAGCTCTTTTTATAGATTTAAATAAACCCATTTACACTCTACCCCACTTTATGTCTTTAACAGTTAATGCAGAGAACTCCATTCCTTTGTCGCCACTAAATACCTTTTGTTGTGAATTATCTGTAGTAGTTCTTCCATTTATTTTGCTAAAGTTTCCCCAATGTGAAGTAACACTTAAAACTAAAGATGCAGTATTAGTGTCATCTTTTATATTGTATTCGTCTATTGTTCCAAAAAAAGATAGGTAAGGGTCAGATATTAAAGCTAAGCTACTATTTAAAAATCCTCTGTAAATATAAACATCATCATTAATTATGTTTTCATTTAGTGCTACGCTGATATAAGTTTGGTCTACACCAGATAAACTTATGCTTAATGTGTTCTTTGTAGGTACGTTTGTTTCACTTATATCTGTGATACTTTTCAAATGACCATTTGATAAATAAGTTCTTGAGCTACCAGAAACGCTTGATGTAATATCAAAACTTGCATTTGTTAAATATACTGGAGTACTAAAACCTATTTCTATTAACAGTACTGGTTCTATATTACCTGTCGCTAGTTCGGTTTTTACTGCACTTGTTAAACCTCTAGCCATCTATAAACTCTCTATAACATCAAACTCATAACTAAATAATAAATTGCCATCAGCATCATTTTGTGAAGTTGCAAACTCTTGAACATCACTTGTCAAATGTACTTTAAAAGGAACTGAATCATAGGTAACACCACTATTATCAGCTAATGCAGTTCTCAATGGTGGCTCTATAGTTACTGTTGCTGAGTTACTTGAACTGGTTACATCTTCTACAACCATATAGACTTTGTCGTGTGCAAACTTCAATAGATCACCAGCTTTTAGTCTACCAGCTCCATCTCCAGCAAAACCATCAATAGCTATAGTTGTATCTGACGCACTATGAGAACCATTAACTAAAAGTGTACCAGTTTCATTGCCTTGAGCATCTAAGTAGCTTGGCATAGTAATCGTAAAATCTTCTTTTCTGTTTCTTTGTTTCATTATAAAAGCCATTATTGGTGCAAAGTCTGATCTTTTCATAGGTGGATAGCTTATTGTAAAACTAAACCTTTGACCTTGTATCTGCCTTCTAAAAGACTTACCACTATCTGTTTCTGAGAATAAAGTTTTCTGATTGCTTTGTAGATTAATTGCTTCAAATCTTGTATCTGGTAATGTGCCACTCATATAATTGCCCTCTGACCTTTTTCATTTACTGCACTATTAATTAAGTTGATTAACACCCCTCTACTATTTACTAATAGTTCCTCAAACCCAGTAGCATCTACTGTATTAATATTAAAATTTACTGTTACTGGTTTACCCATTCCTAGCTTGTCATTTGGTACAATAGTTCCAGCTTGATCTGGCACAAATAGTTCAGCACCTTTTTCTCCAACTATACTTGGTCTACCTACTGGGGGTCTACCACCTTTTTCAAATCCTTTTATTTTATTTACAAAACCCATAGCAAAAGCCAAAGCACCACCAGCAAGAGCAATATTAAATGGAAAAGGAATACTAGCTAAAGTTGTTACCACGCTTTGATAAGCACTTATCAGAGATTTTTTAATTGCGTCCATTTTAAATAATGCTAATGATTTTTTAAATGCAAACTGAACAGCTTGACCAATTAACATTTCTAAAAAACTTTTAACTACAAACCTTGCTAAATCTCCAAAATTAGCTTTACCAGTCATAATAAAATCAGCAAACGCACTTTTTAATTTGCCAAAAGTTTCTTTTCCTATTGCTTCTATTTGTGCAAACCCACTTTTTTGTTCTTCTACTGCTTCCATAAAACCATCTTTAAAAGAATGAAATGCTTTTGTAAGTACGTTCATTTTTTCTGCTGACGCTGTAACTGCTGTAGTTCCTAAATCCTCTGGTACACTTTCTATTGCATCTGATAAAATGCTTATAAGACCAGTTAATTTTTCTATCTCAGCATTAGTTCCTCCAGTTTCTTCTTTCATTTTAGTCAACAGTTTTGTCATACCTTCTAAGGTTTTATCAGCTTCTCTTTTAGTACCCTTAAAGCCTTGCACTCCAGTATTAGCAAAGGTTGAAAGTTGTGCAGTCAAAATTTCTACTTCTGCTGAAAAATCTGCAATACTTTTGGGTTTTTCAAATAATGCAAAAAGTTTTTCTAACTTTCCAGTAGCTTCCATTGCTGTAATTCCTAATGCAAATAATATTCCTACTACTGTTGTTTTACTTAACCTAGTGAAAGCTAAAAGTCCTAACCTTGCTTTACCAATAGCAAAAGCTAATTTTAAAAATGCTTGTGCAACTCCAAATATTACAAGGCTCATACCTAACCTTTTTATACTGTCAAAATTATCGTGTAATAATTTTACACCTTTACTGACCATTGTAACTGCTGATGCTAAACCTTTTCCTAATGCTGTTGCTATATTTTCTAATACATCTTGGTTGTTTTTTAAAGCTACATCTAATGCTCCAAATTCTTTTTTCAAAGCACCCATTAAACTTTCTGCTACTACTTTTTTAAAGTTAAATATACTATCGCCTATCATAGACATAGTACCTACAAAAGTTTGTGCAAATTCATCTGTGGCATTTCCAAATCTACCACCTTTACCAAACACTCTTTCAAATGCTTCAGCAGTTTCTTTTGCTGTTACTGTTGCACCAGCTTTGAAGCCAAGTAAATCCCTTACCCCTCTTTCTCTAAATATATCTGCACTAGCAACACCAGCACTAAATGATCTTTGTATTTGTTCAGCAGTTGTTCTAAAATCTAATCCAGTAACAGATGCAACATTACCAGTTATTTCTAACATTTTATTTAGTTCATTAGCATCTTTACTGACTACTGCTAAATTTCCAGATGCTTGTTGTATTTGGTCTAAACTAAAAGGTACTTTACCAGCAAATTTACTCATTACATCAAAAGCCTTTGCTCCTTCTTCAGCAGTACCAAAAAGAAATTTTAATCTTACTTGTAAACTTTCTACTGATTTACCTACATCAATAAAAGATTTTACTGCTACTCCTACACCTAAACCTATTAATGCATTTTTTAAATTAAAAACAGAATTTTTAAGACCATCTACCCCTTTAGTGGCAGATTGCATAGCCTGTCTGGTCTTATCTTTAGCTACAATATCTATATTTACTTTTTTAGTTGCCACTTATCGCCTTGCCCTTTCTAATCGTTCTTGTCTTTCTTTTTCTTCGTTTTGAATTTCAAAGTATGCTATCCACAAGTAAAATTCATCAACTGACATTTCTAAAATTTCGGCAACTGTTTTATGTAGTCTTTCTGCTAAACCAAAGATATTATGCAACTCAACATTATTTTTTAGTTTTTTTTATTGTCCTCTATATCTTTGTTTTCCGTACCCATTATTTTTGTGGCAACATCAGCTATGATGTTTGTATCTGCTTTTGTCTTAAAACCTAAAACATCTTGACCAGTAAACATTTTTTTACCATCTGCTGTAAGTGATTTTTCTATAATAACATCAATCAAAACTAAAAGATCAGTATTACTAGCACCTTTAAAAATCTTTTGCTTTTCCATCATATTAAATGGTTTACAATGAATAGCTTTATCGCCAACTAATCCCCACTCTGGCACTTCAATAATCTTAGTATCTAATGCACTAAAATGATCTCTTATGCCACCAAAATAATCAATTTTGTTGTCAGTCATATTATATTACACAGTACCTATAGTTAGTCCACCTGTTCCCTGTATTGATACAGTTCTAGTGGTTACACCATCTAAAGTTACACCAACTGACATTCCAGTTACAATACCTGTTCCAGAGAATTTTCTGTCACCAGATTCATTGCCTTCTGGTAAAAATGCAAATGTTAGTTCTGCACCTTGAACCATAGTTGTTTGTCCTGTATCAGTTTCGTCAAAGTTCATATCTATACTAGCAGTATATGTACCTCTTCCAACTAAAAATGATTTCATTGAATCGCCTAATGCTGTGCTTTCGACTGTATCGTGTGTAGTATCTACTGTAAACCCAGTTGCATTGCCAAGTGTTGTACCTCCAATAGTTACTACTCCTTCTTTTCCGTGATGTACTCCCATTTATACCTCCTTGTTATAGTTTGTTATTTTTCTTCTTTATCTTTTTGTTTTACCACTTTTTCACTTTTTTTGGTAACTTTTTTTTCACTTTTTAAAGTAAATCCGTTACTTTCAAAATGTTCTATATGATCTTCAGAACATTTAATAATATTTTCGCCTTTTTTCATAGTTACTTGTTTAGCCATTATGCACTCCCTCTTGTAAATTCATAAATTACTCTAGCAGTTATTCTAACTCCACCATAAGGAAATATTGTCCCCTCATCTGTAGATGCTTCAACAATCTGTGTATCTAAAGCATTTCCATTTCTAGTTATATCATTATCTAGCGTTTCTTCAACTACTTCTATTAATTGATTTCTTACTGTGTCTATATTACTATCTGTACCTTTTCCAAAAGCCACAATCAAAAAATCAATAGAACCTCTATAACTACCAGCACCAGTATCACCTATGCTAGATACTTCTCTTGTTTCATCTCCAGACTGAACAAATAAAGCTGGAAACTGTGCATCTGAGAGTTCTTCTACTTCAAATGGTTCTCTTGTTATTTTTTTGAACTCTATAGGACTGGTAACTGCGTCAAGTTTTGTAATTATATCACCAGCTATATTTTCTCTTTTGCTCATATTTTCATCTCTTTAAAATAGGTTGATGCAAATTCTTGTTTAATTTTATCTTCTTCTTTATCTCCTATAGAGAAAAAAGGTCTTACAACTTTACTTTTACCAGACCCAAAAATATCGTGATATGATGCTATTTTATTTCTTTCCATATTAGAAAAGAACAAAGTGCTTTTTAATCCACCAGTTTTAAAGTCTAAACTTCTAAACATTTTACCTGTATCAGTCAAATCTACAAAACCAGTCTGTCTACCTTTTTTCTTTCTACTTCTAACTGTGGCTGGTGCGTAGGCTCTCATTTGCCCACCATCTGGCAGTCTGCCACTTTGAGTTCTTTTAGTAATCATAAATATAGCCATATTAGAAACTTTATTAAGAGCTTTTGTTATTGCTGACTTTTGTTTTCTAGTCATTCTTTTCAACTCTTGTACCACCTCAAGAGTATTAGCTTTAACTTGTACTTGCATTATCTGACTAACCTTAAATGATGTATCGGTTCTTTTTCTGAATCACTTACTGCTCCAGAACTATCCTCATCATACTCAACACCATCTCTTAATACAGCTTGAAACTCCTCTTCATATCTATCTCTGTAAAAATCTATTTGTACTTGGAAAGTGTCTTTTCCTTCACCTGTATCTGGGTCACGCCATTTTGTTAAGATTGGATAAATATATTTCCATAACGCTAAATAAACTACGGATTGTGTCCATTGTGCATTGGTTAGTTTACTGTTAGTCATTTCAACTGTAGTTATTTTTGTAATATCTTTGTATCTGACTTGGTGTCTGTATCTTTCCCACCATTCCTCTCTTACTCTTCTCAATACGTCATTTTCTGCAAATTGTAACTGATCGCCAAAGTCTGTAATACCAAAACCTAGTATATCTGGTTGAATAGCTTGTAAGTTAGAATTTGCTACGCTAAATTCTGTTGTAGCCATTATTTACCTTTCTTTTTAGGTTTAGCCTTTTTTGTTTCTTCTACTGGTTTAGGTTGTGCTTTTGGTTTACCTTCGTATAAACTCCAACCTCTTATTTCCCACATACCTTTATTGTTATCATAGTCAACTTTACTTCTTTCTATAATTCTATCGCCCTTTACTAATTTCACCATATCCATAGTAAGCTCCTTTGTAAAAGGGGTGGTTTCCCACCCCATAAGTTATTAGTTAGCTAAAGTGTCGCCAGTTAATTTAACTCCATAACTGTCGTGTAACTCACCAACTCCATAAACTGCTGTAGCTACAATCTCATCTGCTCTTAAAGACGCATCTCTTTGAGTTTCTAGCTTAAGGTCTTGCATCATAGCTAAACCTAAAGCATCTTGAGAGAATACTCCAGCAATTGAATCATCTGAACCATCTATAGATACGTTTGAAGACTCAAAGATTTGAATACCAGCAATAGTTCCAACAAAACCAGTTCTCATAGCTTCATTTGAAAGTTCTGTATCTCTACCCACAAAAGTATTTGTTAAAGATTTTTTAATATTAAAAATCATTCTTGGGTGAAATACTCCATAGTAAGGTGCTGGTGCATTTGCTACTCTTAATTCAGCACTTGCTTCAAACAAATCTGTAATTGTTATTTCTTGTCCAGCTCCACCACCTTTTTCAGTAGAAAAGCCTGTAAATAAAGCTGATAAATCACTATCTACTTTCTTTGCAATAGCTTCACCGAATAATTTACCAATATCTCCAGCTACATTTCTTGATGCTGAGTTTCTTGCTAAATCAGTTAGTGTTGTCATAATTCCAACTTCTGATGCTGTAATAGTTACAGAACTTGGGTTTACTGCTGTGTTTGATAAATCAGATGCTTCACTTACTGCTGATGCTGATACAGTTGAATAGATAGGAACTTCAACAGATTTACCACCCCCAACAATAGTGTAGTTTTTAACTAGGTTTCTCATTATTGATTGCTCATTAGCAACAAATAACGCTTCTGCTACTATCTCAGTATAGAGTTCTGATATAGTACTTGATGTTGTTTCATTAGCCATTTATTACTCCTTTTAAAATAAAACAAATTAAAAAATTAAGAGCCAATCACTCTAGGTTGAGAGTTTTTCTTTTGTCGCCACTTAGCATACTTCTCTCTATCTTTTGCGTTGCTCATATCCAAATCCTCAATTTTAAAACTGGAGTTGAGTTCCCCTCTATCCACATTTGACACAGAGCCACTACCAGAAGGACTAGCAGTAACAAAGTGTGGGTTCTGTGTTAAAAACTCTTGTACTAATTCGTCAGTTGTCAAAAGTTCCCCATTACTGTTATATCTGGCTAATCCGTTTTTGTCTAGGATTTCTACGTTGCCAGATTCATTTAATTTTATATTCTTGTTTAGTAATTCTACAACTTGGTCTGGGTTTATTGCCCTGTTCTTTGATGCTGAAGATAATAAAGACTTATTGATCTTAATATCTTTTAGTTGCGTTTCTAAATTAGTTTTTTCTTTGTTCCATTCTTGGGTTTTGTTTTTCAATATTTCTTCAAACTCTCCCTTTTGGATTTTTTGTTTTTCCTCTGTTTCTTTCTGTGCTTTTACTATGTTGATTGCTGAATCCAAATCATCAACTCCTATTTTTTTGTTTATTGTTTGTCGTTCTTTATGCAATCTTCTCTCTACTATTTCATTTAGTTCTTCTTGTGTAAATGTTCTAGCCTGTGGTTTTTCTTCTACTTTAGTAGGTTGCACCTCTTCATTAACTTGCGTAGTTTGTTCTACTTGTTCTTGTTCCATTTGTTTATCCATTTGTATATTCTCCAGTTGTAATTTATTTATATCAAATGGAACAAGAACAAGTAGAA
>CAACVD010001421.1_pt1 | contig 11493 bp, 10 predicted proteins | sample 2381771 | NCBI WGS metagenome assembly CAACVD01 (sample SAMEA5211965, study PRJEB30684) | marine metagenome | biome: Marine; feature: Epipelagic; material: Water | collected 2015-10-15 | depth 15 m | reverse complement strand
GGGCGTGTCAAGAGGAAATCAGACGAATTCGTAATAATCGTAGGCAAAGGTGATTGTTGCAGTAAAAGGAGAGATATCAGTCACTGAGGAGTCAAATTCAAAACCAGAAAGACTGACAGGAAGTAGATTTCTAAAACGAACCTGTAGTTTTGGATTCATCGCACTGTTCAGAATATGAAGAGAGCCATCCGTGAAGTGGGTTGAGATTTTACTTTCAAAATTTTTACTATCTTTTGTTAAGTAAATTGTTCTCATCCATTCGTAAATCTCACGCCAGTTTGACATATCTTCATTGACCAAAAAGGTCATTGTAAGATTTTCATAATTTACTCTTGAGTTTGGATGCTTTGCGGCAACGAAACGTGTAGGCTGTTCGAGATTGGCATCTGCTCCGAAGCCGGGAAGATTGACTCTTTGAATAAAATATTCCATTTTTGGTAAACGAAAGATTTCAAATTTAAAAAGAGTCTGGTACAGATAGTTTACATTTGATGGTTGCTTATCCTCGGCTGTTTCGAGAGAAGCACCAGCAAAACCAGCAGTGATAGAGGGCAACTGATTATTGCTATTGAAGATTGAATTTGAATCTACGGTGTTAATACCCATATGATTATTTAGGTGTAAAAAGATAAGGGAGCCTTTCGACTCCCCTATCTTGCGTATTTAATTTTTTACTTAGAATCAGTCTGCACCGTGAAGATTAATAACACGGAAGATTCTGTAGTATTGGTTAGAACGAACGGCAGCGGAAGAATGAGGGTCACTCTTATTGGCTGTCGAACCTACACCATTACCCGAAACGAATGGGTTGTTCACCAGACCGTATCGAGTCTTGAAGCCAATCTTCGGTTGGAAGTTGGTTTCGTTGACTGCACGAACCATTTGCAACGGAACGTATGGGCAGTAGAACATACCAGCATCGTATGGGCTGGATCCTCTGTAGCCAGTACAGATGTAATCAGCACCAGACACGGAGTAAGGATCGATGTAAACCTTAATACGACCGTTCAGTGTACCAGCAAAGGTGTTGCCAGTGTCATCAACGTCGAGATTAACATCAGGGGTTGGGGTCAGGTTCAAGAAACCAGACATTGCGAGAGCCGAAGCGACATCGGAAGTCGTGATGATAAAGTTACCCTTACCACGACGAGTTTCCTTAGCAATCACGTTGGCTTCACGTTCGAGTTGGAACATCAAACCACGGAATTTCTCAGCAGACCAGCGACCATCGGAGTCATTAGCGACATCGTAGATACCACCAAGACCAGTCAAGTCACCACCAGAAAGACCCGAAACACCAGCAGCCTTGAATTTCAAGTCACTTTGTTGTGCGCCAAGTTTAGCACCACGATAGATGGTACGAATCACTTCACGGTTGATTTCAGCAAGGATTTCAGCCGAGAGAATGTTGGCGAGTTCGACTTCGGCATCAAGACCGTGGATAGCCTTAAGGTCTTGAGCGAGTTCGGAGGTGTATTCAGCCTTCAACGCACGAGTCTTCGCAACGACAGAAGTACGGTCGATCACGAATGCCATTTGTCCAAAGGTGCTAGTTTCAAGTTCTGCGGTGTCTGCACCGGAGAAAGCCTTCATTGAGAGAGTGCTTTCAGGAGCAGTAGGATCACCACCTAAACCAACTTCAGTGGCTGCACCAAAGTGTCCAGCAGATTCTCGAACACCAAGGGGGTCGCCTGTACCACCGATTGCCGGGAAGCCTTGACCACCAGTCAAACCCTCTGAAGTTGCAGAGAATTGAGTTGGTGCTTCGTCAAACAGTGCTTCCGGAGCATCAGGAGATGCTTTACCAGTGAACTTAGCCTTCATAGCGAAGATCAAACCAGTAGGACCGGAAAGTGGCTGAACACCACAGACATCGTAGGCGATGAGGTTAGGCATCGAACGACGAACGAGAGAGATCAAGACGGGATCGAAACCGGCGACGGCATCGAACGTACCTTGAGTATCAATAAAACCGTTTGCACCGGGAACCGGAGCAACGTTGGCTTCTTCACGAAGAGCCTTTTCTTGGTTTTCAAGCAAGATTGCCGTGACGTTTTTACGATAATTATCACGAATGGGATTCATACCTTCACAGTTAAGGACTGGCTCCCACTTCTTTTTGAGATTTTCAACTAATAACTGTTCCATATGGAATCTCCTTCTTGTTAGTGTTGACTTCTATTAGAGTCCGCGTGGCTCATACGATTGAGCATTGACGCATATTTGGACATTCGGGGAGTGAGATCAGCCTGATTTTGTTGTTCTGCTTCTTCCTCACTCAGAGTTTGGATTTCTTCGGTGATCATAGGAGTGACAACGCCATCCTCACCCTCGAAGAAGTTTTCTTTTAAATTTTCAATTGATGCACTGAATTCTTCAATGTTATCAAAATCAACGTTTTCTGCCATTTTTCTAAACTTTTCTTCATCAACGGAAGAAAGATCACGGGCAGCATTTTCGTAGATTGCTTCGGCTTGAGCCTTGACAACACCCTTTGAAAGATCAATGTTCTTTTCAAGAGACTCATTCAACTTATCTTCGAGTGCTTCGATGCGATTGTTCAAACCATCGACAAGATCATAACGCTCTTCTGGCATTGTGACATAGTGTGATTCAAAGAGTTGTTTAAGACCTCTCATAAACGACTCATTGATGTCAGAACGAATCCCGGACTCAACAGCAACTTGATTGTCACCCATCCAGTTTTCGACAACGTAAGACAGATAATCGTCAAGTTTGGTTGCAAGATGATCTTTATGCTCTTCGATTGCTGTTTCAAATTCGTTAGATAATTCGTTACGAACTTGATCAACACGAAGATCGACAGCGTGATCGAAGATTTCGGAAGCCTTTTCAACAAACTCTTCCGACATACCAGCACCAGCCATCATTTTCTTTAATTGCTTTTTGCCAGCCATTTCTTCTTCACTACCATACTCTTCTTCACTTTCTTTATCAGAAAGATCCGTAGAATGTGTTTTACCTAATTCACCCTTTTCGAGTGGCTTGGCAAACATTGGAGTGACACCATCACTGGTTTCAGCACCTTTACCATCAGCAGTTTCAGCATCGCCGCCACCCTTCTTCTTCTTTTCAACAGAAGTGCCGGGGGGAGACATAGGCATACCTTCACCTTGGTCTTCTAAAATTTGTTTCGCAGTTTCAAGAGCGTTTTCAAGACTCATTAGATTCTCCTTGTCTTTTTATTTATCTCTGGATAATTTTGAGAGGAAATCTGCGAACACGAGTAACTTCGCCTCCTCTAATTCTGAACGCGAAGCAGTCGCAATTTTTTTCTTGACTGTTTCTATTGCGCGAGATGTGAGAATACCGTTTTCCCACACCCATTCCTTACCTTCCATAATTCCCTGAACAAAAGCGTCAGGGGCAGATGGATCAGCAACGATATCGACAGCGGCAAGAGAGAAGTCATCTTGAACTTCATTAATGCCATCTTTTTCTTTCAGTGAACCCATACCTCTGGAAGAGACACCGATCTTCACACCTTCGTCAATGAGACTTTTGACAATTTTGCCATAAGGTGTATCAAGAATCTTTGCCTTTCCATAGATGTCGTTTCCATCAATTCTCATTTCTTTGATGAGGTGGGAAACTCGTTCAAGGTTGAGCGATGGACCCTCGGGGTGTCCGAGTTCTCCCATTGCTCTTTGGGGTTTCACATATTCATTATTATACTTTTGGACTTCGTTCATCAAAACTTTGTTTGGGTAAACGCGACCATTTCTATTTTTTTGCTCGGCTTGCATAAAGATGCCGTCGATATGATACTGCTTTTCACCATTTACTTCTTCGGTGACGAGATTAACATTATCATTTACTTCTGTAATCAGTAACATTACATTCCCCCGCCCATTTTACGACGATTCATTTTCATTCTACCCATTTGTGGTTTCATTCCGCCACCCATAGGAGGCATTTGACCACCGCCCATAGGAGGCATTTGACCACCGCCACCCATCATCTTAGCCATTGCAGCCATTGGGTTTTGTCCGCCGCCACCCATTCCGGGCATACCACCTTGTGCTTGTGGTGCTTGGGCTTGTTCTTTTCCTGCTACATCAAGTGCTTTCTTAATTGCAGACTCAAGATCGCCGGACTCCTTGCCCATTTTCTTTTTCTTATCCATTCCCATCATCTCAGCACCCATCATCGGCATTTCACCCTCGATACCGGGGAAGTTTGGACGAAGTGGATCTTGAGTGATCTTGGGACCGGGACGACCACCACCAACGGGATCAGAAATACCGGGGAAGTTTGGTCGAAGTGGATCACGGGTAATCTTGGGACCGGGGCGACCACCGACTGGGCGAGGATCAAAAGGTGGTTTATCATCTGGAGTGCTTACAGGTAGGTAAGGATTTCCTCTTCTTAATCCAGACTCTTCTTCGGAATATTCCTCTTCCTCTTTACGTCGCATCATATCCATCATCTCTTCTTCTTCTTTACGACGCATCATATCCATCATTTCTTCTTCGGAATACTCTTCCTCTTCTTTACGACGCATCATATCCATCATCTCTTCTTCTTCTTTTCGTCGCATCATATCCATCATTTCTTCTTCACCACGACGACGCATCATACCCATTCCACCGTAACCCTCATTTTTTGCAGTGAAGTTTTTGTCGATGTAATTGAAGAATTCTTTTTTCTTTTCGTCTGTCTTCAAGTCAGCAGGAGAAGAAATACCAAACTTCTTCATTGCCTTCTTAAAGAAAGCATCATATCCAGATTCACCATCCATCTCCTCACGGAATTGGTTAGCAACTTCATACTTTGACTCAATGATTTTATCATTAAGTTTTTGTGTAAGAGACTCGAACATTGTTTGTTCGGCTTCGTTATAATCTCTATTAATGATTGAGTCTAAGATGTGATGAGAGTTCATATGATATCCCTTTTGATTCGTTCCTGAAAGAAGTTGACCATTTGAATCGCTTCCTCACTTGAGGACTTTAACTTGTCTTCAAACTTGTCTTTGTTCTTCTTATTTAGCGACTTGTAAGTTTCGAGAATAAAATTTGCGTTATTTTGTGATAAAAACGCGATTGAATCATCAGCAAAAACAACACTCGCCCCGGACTCGTCAATCGTTTCAAGTTCTGAAATTGTTGCACTTACAAATGATTCCTTTACAGGCTCTTTTCGTTTTTCTTCCATATCAATAATTTTTTTAATACCTTTGCGAGCCTGCTTCAGTGTAAGAAAAATATCTTTTCGTTTGCCATCAACATAGGCTGAGACAGGAGCCGAAGCACCCATACCAACCTTTTTCAAGGTGATTACTTTATCTTTGTATTCAAAGGTATTCAAAAAGAACTCCTTTTGAAACTCTGGGTCCAGCGTGACATCATCCTTGTCACCTTCTTCACTGGTCTCTGCCTCTTTTTTCTCTGGACGAGACTCTTCTGCTTCTTCGATCAAACTGATCGTTTTTGAAGCAAGCAAAGAATCGATATAAGTTTTTACGATTTGATCAGGAGCATTTTCGATAAGACCAATCGCATTACGGTACAGATCCATTAGAAGCCTCCTCCCATATCAGATTTCTCTGGGATCAATCCAAGTTCTCTTTCCTTGGAAATACTCTTGTCCATTATCTTAATTTCTTCATCAGTTTGACGAAGAATGTTTCTTCTCACCCATTCTCGTGAATAGTAATCTCCGATGTGATCATTGATTTCGCGTAGAACTTCAAGACGTTCTTTTAAAACTTCGTACTCTTTGCTTTCTGTAAAGAAAGAGTCGGAGACATAATCAAAACGAACATCTTGAACAATCTTGTACCAGTCTTTGTCAGACATCACATTCTTTAGCAAGCACTGAACACGAAGAGCGTTCATAAAAAGCATATTGAATTTGTATCTCAATCGATCAATAAACTTTTGAAAATTTAACTCATCTCTTGTGATTTCTGATGCCCGACCCATATTGAAACCACTGTCGGCTTCGAGACGAGACATTGGAATGTTGAGAGATTTGTAAAGTTTCTTTTCAAAATACAGAACATCTTCCATCTCACCCAAGTTCTGTCCACCGTCGAGAGTAGAGACTTCTGTGCCTTTACCACCTTCACGACGAGGGAACCAGTAGTCTTCGAGCATATTCATAAACTTACGATCATCTCGAATCTCACCAGTGTTGGCATCGTATACAAGTTTGTTACGATAACGATTCATCAGACCCTTGACATACTGCTCTGCTTTGTTCTTGGGAAGCGAACCAACGTCAACATAAAAGATTCTTCGTTCCGGCGCACGCGAAAGACGATAGATCACAGTAGCATCTTCAACCATCCGGAGTTGGTTTAGAGGCTTGATTGCCTTTTGCAAATATGAAATTGCTCGCTCTCTTGTAGAATCATAAAGACCAGATGGGTAATAACAAATTGCTTCGGGTGCGATTTCAATTGCAGATGAATCGGTAGGTTTTTCACGGTAAATGAAAACCTCTCTGACACTTTTAATTTTTTTCACACCAGTTTTTTTATCGGTTTCTTTATCAACCTTAGCAATCTTTTTAATTTTTGCTGCATCAATAGGACGCATCTCAATGATACCCCTCTTATTATTTGAGGGATCAAAGATCATATGGTAATAACCTTTTCCATCAATATACCATCTTCGGAAAATTTCATATCCTTTGTTATTGAAATCAAGAAGTCGAAGAATGTAATTAAATTCCATATTCATTTTTGCTTTGGCATCATCTGAAATTTTTACATTATCAAGATTCAAAGCGACAGGAAATCTCTGTTCTCCTGTAATGATAGATTCGTTACAAATATCTTCGACTGCTTGTTCAATCTCAGGCTGCATCGCCATCTCACGATACTTCGTAATGTATTGTGTTTCACCACGAAGAGATCCATCAAGGTCAATACCCACACCGTAATACCCACCGGCTTCGACGGGTGTTGCATCATCAATATCAGGCAGAACAAATGAGGCAGCCTTCTTCTCGATTGGTGTATTTCGAGAAGCCGCCTCTCTTTTAGTTCTACCTACTGAAAGACCAAAAAGTTCAACAGGCATAATTCATCCTTATAAAGCGGAAGTTCTATTTCCGGGTGCGCCGTAGCCCACATTCACATCAGAGGTAATAAAGTAAGAGTAACCAAGTGTTACGGTGAATGAAGCAAGATCCTCATTCGCAGCATCCACAGCAATTTCTGAGATACTTTTGGGGAAGCAGTATTTAAACGTGTAAGATTTAATTGGATCACCAGAACGATCTAACTGATCAACAGACCAGTCTGGGAAATCAGTTGCATTATTAAGTGCAATTTCACGATCTGGGGTATTGCTCTCTGCACCATTCAGGTCTTCGAGCCATTGCTCCATTTTGCTACGAAGTCTCATATCCTTATCAGAAAGAATGGTAATAGTCCAATCTTCAAAGGTACGAGATGTTGGAAGTTTAATATTTCTTCCACGATAAGGTGCAATCACCTCACCAATGTTTGATGCAGGAAGTGCTGCTGCTGTAACCAAAAACGAAGTTGCTACATCAGTGCCACTCGCACCAATTCGACCACCAACGCGGAATAGCGAAGGTCTTACGCCGCCACCAATTTTATCTTTAAAGTCGTCAATTCTCATTAGAGATTCTCCTTACTTGTATTTATCTGCCGCCACCCAAGTTGGTCAACTCTTCAAAGTCAACACCAGTTCTGGTGGCTACAAAGTTAAGGGTGATAAAGTTGATGGATCTTGTTGGTTGCACAAAGATGTCTGCGACAAAAGCGTTTCTGTCGATTACCTCTGGCGTGTTATTAGTTTCATCACATACAACTCGGAAGTCCGTAATTCCACGACGGGACTGTACATCGAGAAGGAATGGTTCAATTAAGTTCTTAAACTGTGCGCGTGTAAATCTGTCATTCAATTCAAACAGACTAAACTTGGCAGCAGTCGAGATGGCTTTTTCAAGAACAATGAACAATCTACGAACATTGATTCTATCGAACGCACTTGGTTTCTTGAGCAGGGTCTTGTCTCCAAAGAGAACAGTGCCTTGTCCGGGGAAAGAAACCACTGGGTTGATACCATTTTGATAAAGTGTATCGCGTGAAGTTTTATCAGGATTGAAAGCAAGTGAAACAACGTTATTAAGTTGCCCTCGGTTGAAGCCAGCAGGCGAGAACCAAGTTTCACTTGTAACGTCTGCTCTTGCAGCAACACCTGCGATATCACCGTTCAATGGAACGTATCGGAAAATATCGTTGAATCTATCGTACTGATACTTGTATCCAGAATCCAAGAAGGCAAACGAAGATGACACATTTAAGTTATTTGTTGCTGTGTCCGTCAAATCACCACCTTGAGAAATTGCATCAGTACCATTTCTATACGCCACAATATTTGCAGTTGCGATGTAATTTTTCTTGGGTGTATCTGTTGAATCAAGAACTGTATCTTTTGGTGGAGAAAGGAATGCAATACAATCTTTTCTATTATTTGCAAGAGTAACAAGTTCTTTTGCCTTGTCGCCCTCGGCTGGTCCACCAAGAATCAGAGAAATATCAGAAGTTTCTGAATCTTCAAATTTATCATATCCGTCAGTGAAGAAATCAAGACCACTTGGAACTGAACCTGTACCACCCTTAAGGGAAAGATACTGATTTTCTTTTAACAGTCCAAAAGTCACACCACTTGAGAATGCTCTATCTGGAACACCATCGCCAACGATGTCGGCTGCTTGGAATTGATATCCTGTGTAAATGTATTCTGATGTATCACGAATCACATTCTTAAAGTATTGTGATGAACCATCGTCACGTTTTGCATTTGTTGCAACGGAGACATCATCAAAGGTTTCAAGAATTGTTCCGCGAGTGCCAGACCAGTATCCATCTTCATCAACAACAACCACAGAAATCAGGTCGTTTACTCCAGTAACATTAGTGCCACTTTCTTCTACAAATGTAGATTGAGCAGGCGTGATCGTGCTGACGTTGGGACTAAAGAACCAATCAACACTACCAGAGGTAATACTGGCTGACTGTGAGAGGATACCGGGTGTAGCGATATCAATGGTTGATCCGCCATCAACCGCAGTAGCAGAAGTAATTGGATATCTTACTCCACCAATTTTTACAACGTCAGAATATTCAGTTCCAGACTTAACTGTAAAATTAGTGTCGTGCGTAATTCGGAATGTTGTTGCTCCAGAAGCAAGTCCGGCAGTCATTCCAAAAGTAATGCTGCTTCTATTTGAAGCCGAAACAAGCAACGAGTTGCCCAGTTCGCTTCCTACTGCTGTTGCAGATGCCGCATCACCACCAGCAAATTTAGCAAGAAAGTGACTACTATTCCAATCACTTGCTGTTGTTGTGGTTTTACTATTATAGTCATTGATATTTTTAATCAAAGTACCCTGTTCATCGGCAGCATTAAGACCACCACTGACAACTCGTACAAGATTCAAAGACGAGGCATAGGTCAGATAGTTTGCTGCGGTGAACCAATAGTCTTTGTTGGCGGTGGTTGGACCACCGAATTTTTCTCTCAGGTCATCGACTGATGTAACGACAACAGTTTGATCAATTGGTCCCCAATCAAAGAAACCAGCGAAACCTGCGTTTGTTGTAGAAACGGCAGGAACAATATTTGTGAGGTCAACTTCTTTGACTTCAACACCGGGGCTGACTTGAAATGCCATAAACGATTCTCCTTTTGGTCTTATTATTTAGCGAAATGCTGATTACAAAGAGAACCTATCATCATCTGAAATATCCCACACGGTTCCGTCATTTTCAATAAACGTGCTATCTGGTTCTGTATCAATAAAACCAAACGGCATCAAATCCTCTTCCATCTTCTCTATTTTTTCTTTATAGAGTTGTTCACGAATATTTATGTCTGTCATATCTTTGAAGTAATTTTGTGTTGCTGCCCACGCAAAAAGAACAAGTGTAATCACCAAATCGTCATTGTGACCCACTTCGGCTTCGTACGATCCCTTTTTCGATATGAAAGATGAAAGTTCTTGAATTATTTCAAAATCTTCAATAAGTATTCGATCCTGCTCAATCATCTCTTTAAGCATCGTGCAGCCGACCTTCTTTACCTTTGGACTCATACGCACGCCTTGTTGGGTTTGATAATTACCAAAGCCACCGTCCATCACTTGTCCCTTTCGCCCACGAACAGATGTGACGAGCAAATTTTCATATTCAAATTCATTGTGCAAAATATCAACAATCTCTTGCCCGAGATCATTTACTTCCGTCAAAATATAGGCATCGTTATAACGCTTACCCATTGCATAAATCAGGTTTGGCAAAAGATACGGCGAAAGTTGATTATTTTTATATTGTGCTACGACTTTATATGGAGCGGCAGTGACATCTATAATCGTGACAGCGTGATAATCTAAATCTTGCCCGCGTGAAACATCCACACCCATAAAATATAAGTGTTCCGGTTCAGGCTCATAGTAGACCTTCAAGCCGTCCTCACGCTCTTGCTTGGGACGAGTGTAGTGAAGCGATTTCAACTTTGAAGGGGCTATGAGCGTGTTTACGGAGCCAAGAAAGTCACACTCAAACTCTTGCCGAAACTGCTGTGGAGATGTATTCCGAATCGTCTGTTTTTTCCAATTTGCATCACGACCGGGAACGTCTGACCAGTGAACTTCAATCGGAGTGTAGGAGTTTTGACCGTCCTCGGCATCCTTCCAAAGTTTGTAAAACATATTCAAACCTTTGGGAGTGCTGACGATCAGAACCTTTGTGCTTTGACCGGCTGAGATCGTAGGATACACAGAGTTGAAAAACTCATCAGCCACGTTCTCGGGAACGAACGCAAATTCATCCATAAACAATAAGTTAAAAGAACCACCCCGAACAGCAGAGGATGATGTGGAAGATGCAAGAATCTTTGATCCATTTTCCAAAACAATGGATCCTTTGTTCCATTCCACGACTCCCTGCTGAAGCCATTTCGGCAGATGCTCGTAGGCTAACTTCAGACGACCCAGTAGTTCGCGGGCAGTTGACAGTTTGTTGGCTAGAATTGCAACATTTTTATCAGGATTGAATAAAATGTAATGAAGCAAATATGAAATAACTGTCGTGGATTTGCCGGACTGTCGGGGCATCTTGCAAATGACGAAGCGATCTTTGTGTACGGAGTTCAAAATATTTTCTTGAAAATCGTAAGGTTTGAATTGTACCAAACCCTCATCAAGAGAAACAATCTTGATATAATTTTTGATAAAATACATCGGATCAGATACACACAGGGCGTATTCTTGGATCTGTTCTTTTGTATATTCTGTCTCTACACCGGCTGCCTTGATATTGGCGTTGCCAAGGTATGCCTTGTTATCCAGTTTCTTTGTCATTATTTTTAACTTTTTTCACTTTCTTTTCTGGAAGTTGTTGTCGAACAAGGTCTTGGAGTTCTTTCGTAGAACCCACGAAGAATGCGTTGTTGGTCACATTCCTTACCTGCTCATCTTCCTCTAAGG
>CAACVD010001419.1_pt1 | contig 11501 bp, 14 predicted proteins | sample 2381771 | NCBI WGS metagenome assembly CAACVD01 (sample SAMEA5211965, study PRJEB30684) | marine metagenome | biome: Marine; feature: Epipelagic; material: Water | collected 2015-10-15 | depth 15 m | reverse complement strand
TTACCTAAGAAATACATTTGTCTTCCTGTTTCAAGGTCCATGATCCCACCTTCGGCAGCACCTATTCGTCCACCGTCTGCTGCTGCAAATATAGGTCCTTTTATATCTCTTATAACATCTTGTGTATTTATATTAGGATTGTCCTGTAGTTCTTGTATTTGACTATTACTATAACCAGCATCTTTTAATGTTTTTCTATCCATCAAATTTAATCCCATTGTATCTGCAGTAGGAGTTGTTAAGGCGTCCGCTAACAACATGTTATTGTCATCTTCTGTATCTAAACTTGTTTGATCTCCAAAAATTTTATCCATTATAATTTTTCCACCAATATTTTTCATTATACCTACTGGATTTAACTCTATTAAATTTTTAAGATAAGAAATATCTCCACCTAAATTAATTGCATCTTTTACAGGTTTAGGAATGTTAACTGGTGCAGTAACAGTTTGTTGATTATTATTTCCACCTCCACCTCCAGGTCTTTCAACACCACCAGATGGATCAGCTCTACCCGCATTTCTGCCAGAAGCTGCATCTGATCTAGCTGCATCTCCACCTCTAAATCCAATACGTCCACCGTCTTGTAACATTTGTTTTACCTGTTGTGCTCTAGTTATTGCCATCGTATCATTCTATTTTGTTTTACCGAATAAATCAAGGCTCGGCATCATGACAGTTACATCTTGAGCCATGTCTTCTTCCTTATAACCTTTTGATTCCCAGTCTTTTCTCTCTTTAAAAAGTTCCCCTGTTTTCTTGTGTCTATATGTTGTCTCTACTTTTGTTGGTTTTATTACTTCCATTATGATGTTACCTCTCTTGGCTGTATTTCTAATATAGAAGCTATGACGTGCAGCTCGTTCGCGTCAGCAGCTTGGACTTTTAATACTTCACTCTCCTCCATAATTAAAGGTTGAGATAAAAGTTCTGTTGTTGCTTTAGATGCTATTGCCTTATCTTTAAATAAGTTAAATATAGTACCACTAGAATTTACTAATGTTATAGTAATAGTAGACCCAGATCCAGCATCTTCTGATACTAACAATGATTTTATAACAGCAGCTTTGAAACTAGGAACTGTGTATAGTGTAGTTAAATTTGTTGTCGTTAAATCTACTTTTTTATTTATAAAACTATTTGCCATTAATTTAAAAAGAAGTTTTGTGCTTCTACCTCATCTTTTAATTCTTCTTGAAACGTAGTATTTAATTTTTCTACAATTGCATCAAGATCTCTTACTTGTGCTTCTGCTGTAGGTAGATCATATTCTTGTGCGGGTCTTGTTAATATTTGTACTATTTTAGCCATTATCGTCTTCCGTCCGGTTGTGTGTCTAATCTAAAAGTTCCTAATTTCCAACTTTGTGAAGATCCTGTATTAGCAACTTTTAAAGCTATCGCTCTAGCTCTAGCTCTAGTATCTATTTTAGTTGTAGAAGATGTAATTGTAAATGGTCCTAATGGCGAACTAGATTTAGAATCATTTGGATAATTTCTTAATTGTAATGTAACTTGTGTATTTCCACTTTGAGATATAAAATCAGGTATAACCCTTCTTATTTTCATTATAAACTCACCATCTCCTCTAAATGTTGCAACACCTGTTGATTGTCCTGTAGCAGATGCTCTTTGTTGTGTAATATCAAAATCTCCAGAAACTACATTGGATGCAATTGTAGTTATTGTTCCATTTCTATTTTGATCTGTTCCTGTTTCATGTTCATAGTAAGCCGTTCTACCTTCCGTATTACCTACTACATCAAAAGAAGAATCATTATCTGCGTCGTAAGAAGTTGCATGAGGTAATCCAAATACAGCAGAATCTCTCCACATTGTTCTAGCTAAAGAACCTATTGTCCACACAGGTCGTTGTGGCGATGAATCAAAGTAATTATATGTCACCATTCTATTAACAACAGAAGATGTTGACTGTGGGTAAAACCAAGTAACTTCTCCAAATAAATTATTTAACCCTGCAGACACCATTTGATTACCTGAAGCTAGATTAATATCACCATAAACAAAATCTTCTACTAAACAAGGTAGTGATTCTAATTTACCAGCATATCTAAAGAAACCATTCTCTGACATCCAATACGCAGAACCATCAACTTCAACACAAGCATTCTGTCCAACAAGTCCACAGTTAGTTCCAACTTGTGCGAACGCAAACGTAAATGGTTGACCAACAAAACGTTGTGTGAATAATGCTGTGTCAGTCCAAACATAAATTGCATCACGACCTCTGATTGCTCCTCTGATCTGTGATCCGTCGGCCAGTCTTTGTGTACCAGCTGTATTGGTTGCTGTTGGTGTATAAGTATTTATATCCTCTTGGTCCGAGAATCTAATAAACATGTCATCTTGTGTACCAGTGTCACCTATAGTTGTTTCTGTTCCAAAAAATACTAAGTGTCTATCCGGTGTAGACACTAACATGTGTCTTGATGCAGTTGGTGCACCAGATATAATTGTTGCACGTGTTGCTGTAGCATTTGATAAACTAGAATTCCATTCAAAACAAGGACCATCGTGAATCATACAAATAGCTTTGTCACCAAAATTATCTAATGACCACATACCTGGTTCAAGAACTAAGTCTCCTGATGCAGCCTCACCCCACGCAACAAAGTCAGACGTATTTGTAACAGTTGCACCATCACTATGAGCTGCTCTTGTTGTTCCTCTAACTGCTCTTGTAATTCCTGTTAAATCATTTCCTGAAATACCTGTATAAGATATTTCTTCAGTTCCTACTTGAATAAAATTTGTACCAGAACTTGGAAAGTTAGCAGTGCTTGTTAGTGTAATAGAAGTCCCAGATCCCCCTGTTCCAGCAGTATCATCTAGTAACGCACCATTTAACGTTGTTGTATCAGCGGATGAATCTTCTCCACTCCAAGTTCCTAGTCCCCAACCAAAACCTTTTGCTTGAACAGCAGGACCTACAGTATAGTATTTTTGTATTCTAATACCACCAGATGTTGTTGCACCTGAACCAGATTCATTAGATGGCATTGTAATTGTTATAGTTGTATTGTTTGGTGTTGTTACCACCATAAATTTTTTATCGTCAAAATCAGATGCTCCAAAATTAGAACCTGTTATTGTTGAGAAATTATCCATCAACAATATATCTCCAGCAACTAAATTGTGTCCACTAGCAAAAGTTATAGTTACTGTTGGTGATCCATTGGTTGTGCTAAAAGCACTTGTAAGTGTAGTTGTTGTTTGAATAGGATGTATATCGTAAAAAATACCCCCAGAAAATGCATACAAAATTCTGTTAGTTCCTATAATAGAAAACTTAATGGACGTAGAACTAATAAAATGATGTAGTCCTCTAGCTGCTCCTGTTAATTCGTTACTGCCTGATTGTCCTAATTGATTCCAACCACCTATTTTTTCTGGTGTTCCATATCTAAATCTAACATTATCACAATCTACCCATTGCCCTTCTGCTCCGGTTTCTGTGAGTTGTTTGTTTATTCCTGGCTGAAATCCTATTTTCTGTAGCATAACACCTACTTATATATCGTTTTTAGTTTTTTGGTAGCACTATATTCCAATCTAAGTTGGATATCAAATCATCTAAGTAAACTTTTTTAACCTTTTTTTCTTTTAAATATTGATACAATTCTTCTAAATCAATAATGACCCATTGATCTTTAATACTAAAAACCATTTTTTCTGCTTTGCTTATTGTCTTTCCACTTTGAGCCATTTTACCATCAGGCATTTTAAACATGTCTCTAACATCAAACCTATAAAATCCATTTTTTCCTTTTATAACTCCCGCTATATTCCAAGAAGTTTTTTGCTTTGGATATTTAATATATTCTAATTGTTTTGAAAATTTTTTTAATAAACCCATGATACATAACTATAACGAATACCTTTTGTAACAGGGTTAACTTTATGTGGAAACATAAACGATGAGGGAAAAATTAATATTTGACCTGCTTTTATTTTATATTCTTTGTCGTCAAACATAATAAATTCACCTCCGCTATAGTTGTCATTTAAACAACCTACAATACTTAAAAAAGGAATTCCTCTAATTGTACCATCAAAAATAGTTTGTATATGATCGCAATGAGGAGCCATCTTTTTATTCTTTTTATATTTATTAAATCTGATAGCGGTATATCCTGTCCATCCAGTAAACCATGGTGTATCTATATCATTAAAATATTTTTGTAAAGTATTCCAAATTAAATCCATTATAATTTTCTTTTCTTTACCTAGACATAAATCATAATACAAAACAGACAATTCATCTTTTCCTGATTCTTTAAATGCTTTTTTATCTACCTCGTCATAAAAAGTATGTTCTTGCCAAAGATCACTTTGTTCAACATTTTTTATACAACGATTGCAAATATCTTTATCAACAACATTGTATGTTTTTATGAATTGATGTAAAAATTTATCGTCGTAATTTATCATAAAATTAATTCAGTTAAATTTCTTGTATTACCCAATCTGCCCTTTAAAAATACATTAAACGCTAAACTTAGTCTTACTCCTTCTCTTTGATCTTCATCAACTCCGTGCACTAAATTTGAAGGAAATAATATTACTTGATTTTTTTCAACAGGAAAAATCCATTTATTTGAATTAAATAAATTATATTGTTTAGGTTCTATTGAAAAGCTAGAATTTTTTTCATCATAAAAAACAATATTGTCTAACTCAGGATCTGCTAAAAAATAAACAACACCTGATATAAAAGAATTATCATGAGAATGTTTGTGATGATATTGATTTGTTTTTGTATAATTAAACCATGATTGAGTAATATAAGGTTTAACATTATATTTAGGACAATTTATTTTTTTTATATAATCAAATGCTATATTAGTTAATTCTTTTTTTAAAGATGCAAATTTTTTTCTATTTAAAATATATGTGTCTGTGGTGTTTGTATTACCTACATTACAATCTTTTTTTTCAATATTAATTGCGTAGTCTATATCTTTTTTTGTTAATGGTTTACTTAAAAAAGTTTTATATATAGGTTTAGGAAAAATAGGATGAACAGTAGCTTCAATAATCTTTTTATCTTTCATTAAGGAAATATTATACTACGGAGTATAAGAAGTCCAGGATGAATTTGATGAATCCCAATAAAAGTAATTATCTTCTTTGTCTCTGGCATTCCACCTAGTGTTATCTTCATCCCAAAATATTAAATAGTTTTGTTCATCTCCATTACTATCTGTATATGTTAAAGTTGTTGGGTCACTTACAGGTGCCACCCAAACACATTTAGTTTCATTTAACACCCAAGAGTTGAATTGTTTTGGTGGTATAAAAGCGTCTCTTTCTGAATCGTAAGTTGAACCTATAGCTGCATAATTTTTTCTAAAAGGTGTTCCTCCTAATGCGTGAACTCCTTCTTTAGTGTTATAAGATGTTTGTTTCCAAACAGTGTCGCTTCCATGTAAACTTTTTAAAAATTCTATTCCTTGTTCTTCTGTTTCAAACACATCGTTGTTAACACTATGAACACCTAGCACTACATTGTTTGAATCTAGCTTTGCAAAATGTGCCATAATAATTACGCTGTAAGACTCCCATCTCCAGTAAATTTTATGACAGTATCAGTTCCATCTGTAGTCACAGTTGGAGATCCAGTGGTTCCATCTATTTTATTAAAGTTAGCTGTAGGCATACGAATTATGACAACTCCAGATCCTCCGCCACTGCTATGTCCACCACCGCCTCCGGTATTTGCACCTCCTGATTGGCCATCGTTTCCTCCGCCGCCTTGTCCACCAGCTCTTCCTCTACTAGCGCCACCTCCTGCAGTGTTCACCGATGATCCTGTTATACTTGTTGCAGTTCCATTACCTCCAGCACCACCTTGGTTTCCAGATCCATTTTGTCCATTTTGTGAAGCTCCTCCACCTCCTCCACCTGAGTGAGAACCTCCACCTGATCTACTACCACCATTTTTACCTTGATTAGCTGTACCAGATCCACCAGAAGCTGAAGAGTCAGCGCCACCTGCTCCTCCTCCAGATCCTCCAGAACTACCTGCTTGAGCTTGGTTAGGTCCAGTAATTTGACCACCTTTTCCACCTGCAGTAGAAGTAATATCAGTAATATCACTTCCTGAAATTGCAGAATTTTCTCCATTAGAATTAGATGAACCTCCAGCACCGACTTGAATTGTATAAGTTGTTCCACCTGTTAATGTTAAATCTGATTCAGGACTCGCACCGCCACCTGAAGCTGTAATTGAAGAACGCATACCTCCGCCGCCTCCGCCGCCGCCAGATCCGCTAAAAGGTCCAGTCCCACCACCGCCTCCTCCAGCGACAACTAAAAAGTCTACGTCAAACGGAGCTTGAGGTCCAGCACCTCCAGATCCAAATCCTAAGACTTGATATCCAAAACTTTTAGATTTTTTATTTTTGATATTTTTTGTGTTCTTACCTGATGAAAGAACATTTTTTAAATCTCTCATATTCTATACCTTTTATCCGTCGTTAGCGGCACTTGTAGTAAAGAATAGTTTAATTCCAAGTAATCTTGCATCAGCATTTAAATCATCAGCTGAAACATCTCTTGATATTTGAAAGAAAACATATTCATCTGCACCGGGTGATCCTGCTATTGTTACTGCTCCACTTTCAGCTGCAACATCTAAATCATTTGATGTTCCACTGTGTGCTTTTGCTGTTGCAACAACTTGTGTTCCAAAAGCTGTATTTAAATCTCCATTATCAGCTAAAGCTACACCAGATAGCCCCCATGCCGTAGTTCCTGTATCTGTTGAAGTCGCTGTAAAAAATGCTTGAAAAGTTACTGTGCCTGCATTCCATGATTTAGGAAATGCAACAGCAAACTGTGCAAACTCATCAGAGTCTTTGTCAAAATCTAAAACTTTAATTTCAGGACCATTTGATAATTCAACTTGAGTAAGATCTGCACAACCATTTGTAGTATTTGGATACATGGCGACTGCTGGAACCCATATAGTTTCTTTTCCTGCAATTTTAATTGCACCAGTAGCATCTGTAGCGTCTACTGCTTTAGCTTGTCCAGTTCCATTAGGAGCAATAGTTATATCTCCATCAGCAGCATCTGTAATAGTGATTGTTCCAGAATTTGTCCCACTGTTTGTATTTAAAACAAGGTCTGCAGCACCACCAGTTGTAACCGTAAGAGTTCCTGCTCCATTTGAAGTCAAAACAGCTGCTGCTCCACTGTCTCCAACTTTTACAGTATCTCCTGCAAGAACTACATCTCCAGTTCCTTTTGGAATTACATTAATATCTATATTTGTATCATCACCTGTTGATGAAAGAGTTGGACCTGAACCTGTTGCAGCATTTGCTACAGTAAATTCATTTACTGCAGAACTTGTAGCTGTAAGTAAAGCTAATTCATTTCCATTTGTATCTAAAACTGAAGTTCCTATTTTAGGTGCAGTTAAAGTTTTATTTGTTAAAGTTTCAGTTCCAGTAAGAGTTACATCACCAAAACTTAATGTATCAATATCCGGGTTAGTTCCATCGTTTGCTGTAGCAAACACAAGTTGATCGCCTTTATCTGTTGCTGAAAAAGTAAATGAGTCTCCTGAACCAGATGCGTATTTAAACTGAACTGTGTAAGCACCTGATGTTGAGTTTCTTAAAAAATAAAAAGTTTGAACATCTAATGGTATTGTTACTATTTGATTTCCTGTAATAGTTCCTGTGAACTCAATCATTCTATGTGCAAGTTCTGCACCTGTTGCACCATCAGAAACTGATAAAGTTGTTGTTTGTGCGCCACCCGCAATACTTTTTGCGATATAGCCACCAGAAATTTGTTCTACTATTTGTAAATTTGTATTAGTTTTTGTTCCCCATGTACCGGCGTTTTCACCAGTTGCCTGAAGTTCTATCCCCAAGGGACTATAAGTTGATGCCATAAATTTTATCTCCTATGCAACGTCACTATAACTTGTATTTGATCCTGTTGCAACATTAGAATAACTACTATTTGATCCTGTTGCAACACTTGTATACGATGTATTTGATCCTGTGTCAATATCTGCATAAGCTTGAATTCCTATCACACCTACATTTGATGTAATTTGATCTGTTATTAAACCTTGAACCACATCCGCTGGTGTAATAGAGCCAACAGAAACAGTAGCAGATACTCCTGATAATCCAACCACATCTGCTGGAGATATAGACCCCACAGATGATGTAGCAGATATCCCTGATACGCTTATTAGTTGTCCTGAACTTATTTCTAATTCTCCAACAGAAGACGTTGCAGATTGACCATCTAGTTCATAAGCAAATTCTAAAGTTAAAGATCCTACAGCTGTAGTAGCTTCTTGTCCTGATAGTTCATAAGCAAATTCTAAAGTAGGAGATCCAACACTTGTTGTTGCTGATTGACCATCAAGACTTACAGTTGGACTAATTACAAAACCTACACTTCCAACATTTGTTGTAGCTTCTTGTCCCGATAATTCATAAGCAAATTCTAAAGTAGGAGATCCAACACTTGTTGTTGCATCTCTTCCAACTAAAGTTATGACTTGATTTGGAGACTCACCCCAAGAATTATCTCCCCAACCATCTCTACCCCAACCAACTAAAGTTCCTGCATATCCCATGGTTGGTGTCGCAAAAGTAGCTTCTACTCCTGTTATTTCAACTCCTATACCAATAGAAATTGATCCAACTTGTCCTGTCATTTTAAATGCAGGACCTACCTCTAATAAATACTTACTTTCACAAACAACTTCACCAGTTGAAGCTGTTGCTTCAATACCTGTTACAGATACAGTTTCATCTCTGCCTTCACCCCAATCAGCAATTCCCCAACCTAATCTTCCCCAACCTCTTTGATTAGATTCTTCTGTTTGTCCTAAAGATACCGTTGCTTCTAAACCTGTAGGAATTATAAGAGTGTTTATACTTATTGATCCAAGACTAGTGGTAGCACTTATACCCGTTAATTCTGCAGTTACAAATTGCTCAGCTGTTACTGATCCTAAAGAAGTTGAAGCAGATAAACCAGATGGTGCTACAGAATATTCAACACCCCAACCTGAGTTACCATATTCTTGTCTTCCCCATCCTTGAAAAGGAAAAGCATCTACACTTCCAACAGAAGTCGTAGCTTCAACACCTGTTAATGAAATAGTAACAACATTAGAGTTCCATGAGTTAGAACCCCAAGTTTGAAATCCCCAGGTAGATGACATAAGGTTTTACCCCCTATGCTATACGGATTATTGCGTTAGATGCGTCTGCTGTTGGAAATTGAATTGTGAAAGTTCCAGAAGAAACTGTTTTATCACCACCGAAAGCTATGACTGCCACAGCTTTGTCAGATTGAGTATCATTGTAAATCAATGCACCATTGGCTGTAAAAGAAGCAGAAGTATAACTTACATCTGCAAAATCACAAATTGCTGTCGTGCCGTCTGTTGTTGGAGTAACGCTTGTTAATGTTGCACCTCCTGCAGTATATGCAGTTCCAGATGAGTTTGTAATTTCGTTTGATGTTGAGTAAGCAGTTGTTCCTGCACCTAAAGATGCAGAACTTGTGAATAAAGCTATTTTAAAAGTGTTTCCACTTGTAGCTGTGAAGTTGTGTGTACCCACTAAAATTTCTTGTTTAAAACTTGTACAAATTGCCGATGTTATTGCCATAATTTTTCTCCTATGGGTTTGCTGAGTTTACCGGTATACGAACAGCACCATCAGTGTAGTCATCTCTTCGTCTTCTACCAACTTGCTCGTTAGCAAACTTCTGTACCTCTTGTTTATACTTATTTTCATATAGTGTCAACATATCTATTGGACCTTTTAAAAATGCATATGCCTCAGATAGACAACAATATAACAACCCATTTGGAAAATTAAGACTAATATAATTTGTGTCATTATTTTCTAATAATGCAGGAGCTGCATTATAATGAACTCTAAATTTGTAAGTAGTATCAGGCACTGGTGCAAAAAACATTCTTCCGGATGTAGTATCAGACTCTCCTGTGCCTCCACCAAACATGGCATAATATTTAGGTTGACCTCTTTTTGATGATTCTGTTGAAGATACATATTCTTGAAGATATGTAACATCTTTTTTTTCTAACCAAATGTTAGCCCCTGTTGTGGCTGATGTTGAATCATAAACTTGTATCCCTCTAATAAAAACAGCTCCTGCTGGTGCATTGATAGTTTCTTGACCTGCAACTAAATTACCTGTTTGTTGTTTTCTGTCAGCATCAATAGGAACATCTCTAAATATTCTATATTGTGCATTTAAAATAATATTTTCTAAAACAGAGTCTGATAAAACATTAGAATCTGTTTCTGTATAACTTTTAATCTGTGTTTTTAATCCTGACGCACTTAATCCAGCCATTATTCAATTTCTCCTTTATGCTTTTCACGTATCTTTTTTTGTTTTGCAGTTTCTTCATACAACTCAAGATGTTCATCTTGTTCTGAACAAGCACATTGTTTAATACCAAATATTTTACAAATAAAATTTTTTAATTTTTTTATCATGCTGTTAGTGTAACTGGTCCTGCAGACACAGTTGGTCCTCCTGATTCTTCTGTTATACTAGGTGTTGCACCTAATGTAAATGTATACTTATCAGATGTTGTTACTGTTATACTAAAACCACTTGAATTTTCATAAGTTGTAAAAGCTACTCCACCTGGACTGCCTACAATATTTCTAAATCTTACTGTATCACCTGTGGTTCTTCCATGATTTAATTCTGTAACTGTAATTGTTTGTGATCCTGAAGTTATTGAAAAAGGATTATTGCCTAACATAGCAGCAACAGCAGGTTCATTTCTATCGGGTCTAACATGACGTAGAGATATAGAATCACCGTTCATAGGTTTTGGTTCTAATTGTGGTTGTTTTGGTTCAAACTCTGATACGTGCACGAACGATCCATTCCATTCTCTAACCATTTCTTTATATGGAAACTCCATACCTGATCTATCAGATATTGCTTTTGCGTATTTACCTGTTGCGTATTTTGCCATTATGCTCCTGGGTAATATGCTTTTGGTGTTATATGTGTACTAGATGCAGAACCATCTTCTGATAATGCTCTTTGAAACTCATCCTCGTAAACTAGTTTCATTGGTTGAAGTAGTTGTGGTACATACTTCATTGATAAATAATATGCTAAACCTGAAACCATACAAGGCACAAATCTAAATGGAACATCAGATGCATTTGTGTAATCTCCTACATCTTGTATTCTTTTAATATAATAAAAATGCATATCTTTAGATGCATTAGTAGAATCAGGTGTTGGATAAATATGCACTCTAACTTTATCTATAAATCTTTCTACCCAATATTGATTAGGTGTACCTTTAGATAGTTTATTAGAAAAACCTGCATAAGTAGATCTATCTACTTTAGTCATCGGACTATCTGATTGTGTTGTTTGAGTTCTATTAGATCTTAATTGTGCTTCAAGGACATCGGACATTCCAAATACATT
>CAACVD010001418.1_pt1 | contig 11502 bp, 18 predicted proteins | sample 2381771 | NCBI WGS metagenome assembly CAACVD01 (sample SAMEA5211965, study PRJEB30684) | marine metagenome | biome: Marine; feature: Epipelagic; material: Water | collected 2015-10-15 | depth 15 m | reverse complement strand
ATATGAGTTCTTACCCAAAGGTCTGCTGTATGTCGGCGGTAGTGATGGTAGGCAGCACATCAAAATTGCGGGGGTAGAGGGTGCCAAGTATTACCTGCCCAAGAGTCGGTCAGTCGAGGAAGCGCAGTGGGACTATTTTGTGAGCCGCCCCCAGCCTGAATACTGGACTGAAAGATACCAGCGTGAGGATGACCACAAGCATCTAGTGTTCGCACGTACCGCGCATGTGCCTGACCCTATCAACTCCATAACTGATCTTGTTTTTAGTGACTGGGTGTTAGTCAGCCCTGAGTTCAAGGCAGTCAATCCCAAGTCGCGTGTGGACAAGAAGCGTAAGAAAGAACTAAAGCCGTATCTCGATGAGTTCTGGCGGTGGGGGTGTTCTGTAGGAAAGCTGTTACCCATAACCGACTGGGAGTATACGCGGGAGGTCAAGAAGCAGCTACGCGATGCAGAAGTGCTTACAAGCCAAGGATATTGGATGGCTACTAATCGGTACAATGGTGACAAGGTACAACATATACTCACAACAAGTAGCCATGAACTACGTCTACCACTGTTAGCCATGTTTATGCTAACATCTGATATGAACAACGCTGTTACACCAGATGACGCTAAGAAAGTACGCGCACAATTCAATCGCTGGGCCAACAACGCCTGCGGTCTAGTTACAAAGACAAAAGGAGAATAGCTATGGGGATAAGAACACGTACGCCAAGAGGCGAATTATTGATGAGGGTACCAACTTCGGGGTTTACTGATGTAACAGACATGCCTTCGCAGAGTTTACAAAGGTTTCAGCAGGCGTTGGCAAAGAAGATGCGTGGTGTGCAGTTCTACGTTACTAACGTCAACGTAGCTTGGGTCTACTACCCGCACGAGCCGTTGGCGCGGGGTAGGATAATTGTCCGTGAGACCCCCCGCCTCCCCGATAATTTTTATTGGGAGGTCGAAAGCCGCAAGATTGAGAACGGTAGGTACTCATCTATCAGTGCCGAGCACCGTATGCAGGGTAGTGGGTATTTAGCCACTGCGGTCAAGAAGGCTGCGGCAGCACTAACACCGTGGTCTATATACGAGTTAAGCACGATCTACAGCAAACTTTACGAAGCGGGGCGTCACCAACAGATAAATGAGGTACACGAAAAAGTTACGGATGCCGCGCACTATCTGGGGGTGAGTCTTAACTCTCCTGCGCTTGACACACTAAAGGCTTTAACGAACGAGATACTCGACGTGGATGTAAGGACTAAGGTACAGGATCTAGTGCTTTATAGTCAGAAGTACTCCGATATGCAGTTAATTGGTGCATCGCCTATGTTTGTATATGTGGGGCGTACCCCGCACGGACATCAAGTATTGGACACTTTGCGCCTCGACGCTGTCAGTTACAACTACACAACAGGGAGTGAAGAATCGAAACGGTACTGGGCAGATGACCCAAGCGACGAGTACACCGAGTTAGTTGGTAGGTTGAGCGTGTTGAGCATGGCTACTGAGGGTGACTTTATTAGTGGTGTCGGTATGAAGGTTGACGAGGATATGTTCTATGTCTGCTAGAGATATTTTGCTTAGGGCCGCTGCTGGGACTGCGAACTTAGATATGTTACGCATGATCCGAGATATAGCCACCACGCTAGGTAGCCAAAACAAGTTAACTCATAAAGGGCCAATCTACCATGTAAAAGTAGATTCTGACAGGGATGTATGGCAGATCACCTGTTTAGGCACAGAATGTATTGACTCGCCGTATAAGCCTACTTATTATGGCGTGGAAACCCTACCTGCTGACCTGCGGAAAAAGCTGGCGACTCTGCATATGTTAGAGCCACAACAATCTGAGGTAGCCGAGGTAGGGCTGCGGTCAGGCGAAGATAGCTTTTGGGTTTATGGTTGACAAAACACCGATACCAGTTTCCAAGGAGAAACAGATGGCAATGACACCGGAGGCGAAGGTTAAGAAAAAGGTGGCGGCTGCACTAAAGCAGTTGGGTGCTTACTACTTTTACCCCGTGACGGGCGGGTACGGTAAGAGCGGTGTGCCGGACATAGTGGGGTGCTACAACGGTAGGTTCTTTGGTATTGAGTGCAAGGCGGGGAAGGGAAAAACCACTGCACTGCAAGACATGAACCTGAAACAGATTACAGCGGCGGGTGGAATCGCTGCGGTAGTGAACGAGGACAACGTGCACATGGTGCCGGACATCCTCAATGAAAAAGAAGTAGATGAGCGTCAAATGGCGTTCGATTTTTAATAAGGAGACCGATATGGCGAATGGAACTAAGGCAGCGAAGCTGCGTAGGTTTTTCAAGGATAATCCCGACGCGACAACGAAGCAGGCGGCTGAGTGGGCAAACTGTAGTTACGGAAACGCTTACGCGATCAAGCAGGAGTTTTGTAAAAAGAAACCAAAGGCGCTTGAAAAGCGTTTAGGAGAGATAGCGCCAGTGGTTGCGGCAGCGTCACCACCAGCGGGAAGTGTGAGCGATGGCAGCACTGCATCCTATTACGAGTTACCTGATGGCGCTAAGGAGCTGCAAGACTTGATTTCGTTCAAGAACATGAATGCTCAAATGGGCGAGGTATTTCGTGGCACCTACCGTTATGGAGAGGCATCCCACAGTGATCGGCTGCGCGATGCCAAGAAGATCCGCTTCTATATAAATGCCGAGATCAAACGTCTAGGGGGTTGAGATGAAGTCTATAGACAAACAAATCAAGGAGCTAAGGCAAGCATTGACTGACGCAGCCGTAAAATCTGCCCTACTTAGAGCACATGCGATTACGCTTAAAGCTACTAATCCAGAGAACACGACACTCTCTGACATGGCTGAAGGTATTAAAAATGATCTTGACCTAGCACTGGATATACTAAATGGGGGGTAGCTATGAAGAAGTTTATCGTAACCTTCGAGGAAACCGTACAACGTCAGGTGGTAGTAGAAGCCAAAAACGACGAGGAAGCACGGTACAAGATCATAGATGATCGTGGTTCTTGGGGTAATTGGGCACGTAAACCTACCACTACTGACGTGATTGTCACCCGTGTCGTGGAGAAGGAAGCCTAATGAGTGACGAACCATTGAAGACTTTTTATGTGACTGTTGAAGAGACCGTCTCAGTGCAGGTGGCAGTGGAAGCGAAGAACGAAGAGGAAGCGCGATACCAAGCCGTAGATGACTGCGGCACGATAGTTCGTATGCCTATAACCACAGGTAAAGTTGTTATAGCTATATCTGAAAGGGAGCGGGTGTAGTGGAGGATGAACTAGAAAAAATCGTGATCGAAAAAGGGGTGCTGTTGTTTGATAAGCAGTATAAGCATCAGCGCCTATATGAGGACACGTTAGACCGTATGTCTTTGGGGGATTCGTTTGTAGTGAATGATCCTTACGGTGGCAAGGTACGGGCGTTTCGGGTATCTGCCAGACGTAGGGGTTGGAATATCACAAGTCGCAAGATTACTATTGAAGGCGATTACCGTATCTGGTTGACAGAAAAGGACGGTAAGTCATGGACTTAATAACCCTCGACTTTGAAACGTATTACAGCAAAGACTACTCGCTGACCAAAATGACAACCGAAGAATACATCCGCGATCCTCGCTTTGAGGTAGTGGGTGTAGGCATAAAGGTAAACAATGGCAACACAGAATGGGCTTCTGGGACACGCGAGGAACTTCAAGGGTACCTTGACGAGTTCAACTGGGCCGACAGCATGGCGCTGGCTCACAACACTATGTTCGATGGCGCTATATTGTCTTGGCTCTTTGATATTCGTCCTCGCGTTTGGGCTGATACTCTGTGTATTGCCCGCGCTCTACATGGGGTGGAGGTTAGTGGAAGTCTCAAGGCACTTGCGGAAAGATATAATATAGGTGCTAAAGGCACCGAGATACTTAACGCGCTAGACAAACGCCGCGAAGCGTTTACTGATGCCGAGCTAGACCGCTACGGCGACTACTGCATCAACGATGTTGAGCTTACCTACAGGCTCTTTAATAAGTTCTTGAAGCAAGGGTTTCCCAAGAAAGAACTCAGGATCATTGACTGTACGCTACGTATGTTCATACATCCCATGCTGGAGCTAGATCAAGACTTACTGGGCCAACATCTTGAGAAGATCAAAGAACATAAAGATAAGTTGTTATGTGATGCTGGCGTGACCGACAAGAAAGAGCTGATGAGTAACGACAAGTTCGCTGCGTTGCTCACGGACAAGGGTGTCCTACCACCAACCAAGGTCAGCGCCACTACAGGTAAAGAAACCTACGCATTCGCTAAAACCGATGAAGGGTTCAAAGCACTAGCTGAACATGAGAACCCAGAAGTGCAGGCGCTAGTGGCTGCGAGGCTAGGCAACAAAAGCACCTTGGAAGAAACTCGTACACAGCGATTCATTGACATATCCCAGCGTGGGACTCTGCCGGTTCCTGTGCGGTACTATGCGGCACACACTGGTAGGTGGGGTGGGGATGACAAGATCAACCTGCAAAATCTACCGAGCCGTGGGCCAAACGGTAAGATGTTAAAGAGAAGCATCGTCGCGCCTGAAGGATACACACTTATAGATTGCGACTCGTCGCAGATTGAAGCGCGGGTGCTGGCGTGGTTCGCTGGACAGGATGACCTGACCAGTGCGTTCCGCAAGAAAGAAGATGTGTACGTCAAAATGGCTGCGCGGATCTACGAAATACCCGAAGACCAAGTAACAAAGGATCAGCGGTTCGTCGGTAAGACTACGATCCTCGGCGCTGGGTACGGCATGGGTGCGCTGAAATTCCAAGCACAATTGAAATCGTTTGGAACTGAAATAGAGTTGGATGAAGCAAGGCGCATCATTAATATATACCGTGATGCGAACTGGAAGATCAGTCATGTGTGGCGGGAAGCCCAGAACATGATTATTCGTATGGAGAAGGGAGATACTTACCAGTTTGGAAAGAAGGGCGTGATTGAAGTTATAGGAGACCGGGAATCTATACGTCTACCGTCTAAGCTCCTGATGCGTTATGAGGATCTCAAGGGAGAACAAAACTCTCAAGGTACGGAATACAGTTACAAGACACGCCGAGGCCGGACACGCATCTACGGTGGGAAGGTGATCGAGAACGTCTGCCAAGCGTTAGCACGTTGTGTGATAGGCGACCAGATGTTGTTGATAAACAACAAGTACCGTACGGTACTAACAGTTCACGACTCAGTTATCGCATGTGTGCCTGAGTCTGAAGCAGAAGAAGCCCAGCAGTACGTCGAGAAGTGCATGAGGTACGTTCCGACATGGGCAAAAGGATTGCCGCTAGAATGCGAAAGCGGTATGGCTAAAGCATATGGAGATTGCGAATGAAGGTTAGAGTTATTTTTGGGCTAGTTACTTTTTGGTTGGCGGCGTCAGCTTACGCTTATCACTACCACGCATGGCAGCTAGTCAATGAGTTTGAAGGGCAGCACGGTAAGAAAGTTTGTAATTGGGAGTGCTACGGTGGGCACTTTACTACAACATCTGGCTATGGGTACTGCCCAAGACCGATGTGAGTTACGTTATTTTGTTTACGGGTACGCCGCTCATGGACGGTAAGTACACTCATATTGAAGCTGCTTACGATGCCAAAGAAAGATTCATTAGAAGATTTCCGAAGCTACGGTTTGACATAGCGCAGGTGAGCGACAAGTTCGATCTTAGTGACGACATCTTCTGGGCGAATTATAAAGAGCGTCTCGAACAGGTGTACGACGAGGACGATGAAGATTGAGTGTAGCACCGTGGTCATTCAGTAAGATCAAGGCATTCCAACAATGCCCCAAGCAGTTCTACCATGAGAAGGTGCTCAAGCAGTACCCGTTCAAGGAGTCTGAGGCTACGTTGTACGGAACAGCTTTTCACGAAGCTGCGGAAGAATACATCCGCGACGGTGGTGAACTTGACCCACGGTTCAGCTACGCACAGGGTATGCTCGACGCGCTAAACGCCAAGAAGGGCGAGAAGCTATGCGAGATCAAGATGGGGCTTACCGAGGATCTGGAGCCGTGCGACTTCTTTGATAGTAACGTGTGGTTTCGTGGTATCGCAGACTTACTGATACTAGATCGTGAGGAAAGGCTAGCTTGGGTTATTGACTACAAGACAGGGAAGTCGGCAAGATACGCTGACAAAGGCCAGTTAGAACTTATGGCTCTAGCGGCTTTTAAGCACTACCCCGAAGTGGAGACTGTTCGGGCTGGGCTACTGTTTGTGGTGAGTAATGATCTGATACGAGACCGCTACACCATAAAAGAAGAGGAGAAGTTGTGGACTAAGTGGCTGGGTAGATACAGCGACATGGAAACAGCTTTTGAGAACGATACGTGGAACCCCAACCCCAGTGGACTGTGTAAAGCATGGTGCCCAGTGTTGGAGTGCCCACATAACGGGAAGAATTAATGCCGTACAAGAACAAAGCGGATCGTAAGAAGCAGAAGAACCCGCCAGTTGGCAGTCCCGCACATGAAGCACGGATGGAAAGACAACGTGCGCGACGTGCTATGGATAAGGCTGGACGCGATGCCAACAAAAACGGCAAAGCTGACAAGCGGGAAGGTAAAGATGTCAGCCACAACAAGATGTTGAGTAAGGGCGGCAGCAATAAAGACGGTGTGCGTGTGGAGAGCAGGAGTGCTAACCGCAGTCGTAATGGCAAAAGCCCAAGACGTAGGTGAGAGAAGAGCTTAGGGGTATTCTCATGGGCGCGGGTATTGCAGCGTCTATATACTTCGTAGCGTTTATTTTGTACCTACTAGCTTAATTTTCTCGTCTGAAATGATATAACTATGGTGTGGGCACAAAACGTCGGGCGAGCGGTGGCGTCCGACACTCCTAGCGGTGTAAATCATACTGCTTAAAGAAAGGGTGAGATGAAGTGCGTTCCCACAACTAGGTTTTGTTGTTTGTTTTCCTAGGTTATTGGCGTGAATCTCATCGACCACCGCATTTTTACTGCGTGTAGTGGACACCCACTTCGCGCTTTTTTGCATGGAAGGGTATATATGAAAGTCATAGACAATAAAGCATTGTTACTGCGTCTGCGCGATCCTCAGAAAGTCACGAGTATTATTCCAAAGAGTAAGGAGTTATCAGATAACCGAGTGGTGGTTAACTGGGGTGTAGACGAGACTCACGTACTCAAGAACTTAAACATCAACGCTCCGTCACCCATCGAAGGGCAGTACCAATGGACAGGTAAGTACAAACCTTTCGAGCACCAGAAATCTACGGCGGGGTTCCTCACACTCAATAAACGTGCGTTCTGTTTCAACGAACAAGGCACAGGGAAGACCGCCAGTGCTATTTGGGCGGCAGACTTCTTGATGAAACAAGGCCGTATCAACCGCGCTCTTGTTATCTGCCCTCTATCTATCATGGACTCGGCGTGGCGAGAGGACTTATTCAGCTTTGCCATGCACCGTAAGGTGGACGTAGCGCACGGTTCAGCAAGTAAGAGGACTGCTGTAATCGAAAGTGATGCAGAGTTCGTGGTAATAAACTATGACGGTGTAGCAATCGTAGCGGACGCTATAGCCAACGGAGGTTTTGACTTAGTGATCGTGGACGAGGCGACTCACTACAAGAATGCTCAGACTGACAGGTGGAAGACGTTAAACAGGCTGCTCAGTCCTGACACATGGCTATGGATGATGACAGGCACTCCCGCTGCACAAAGCCCACTAGATGCGTACGGTCTGGCTAAACTCGTTAACCCGAAGGCTGTGCCACGCTTCTTTGGTTCGTTCCGCGATCAGGTCATGTATAAAGTGACTAACTTCAAGTGGGTGCCCAAGCCCGACGCCACAGACACCGTGTTCAATGCGCTGCAACCGGCGATACGGTTCACCAAGGAAGAGTGTCTGGATCTGCCTGACATCATATACACAACCCGCGATGTACCGCTCACTCGCCAGCAAGAAAAATACTACAAAGAATTAAAAGACCGCATGGTCATGGAAGCTGCGGAAGAGACAGTCACGGCAGCTACGGCAGCGGTCAACATGAACAAGCTGCTGCAAATCAGTTCTGGTGCGGTGTACACCGATGACAAAGAGGTAGTGGAGTTCGACATCAAGCACCGATACAAGGTGCTGCGTGAAGTGATCGACGAGTCTAGCAAGAAGGTTCTGATCTTCGTGCCGTTCAAGCATACGATCCAGCTACTTACTGACAAGCTACGCAAGGACAAGATACCCACCGAGATCATCAGCGGGGCAGTAAAAGCTACTGACCGTACGCGCATATTCAAGGAGTTCCAAGAGACAGATACCCCGCGAGTGCTGGTCATCCAGCCACAGGCTGCGGCACATGGCGTTACGTTGACCGCCGCGAACACAATCGTATGGTGGGGGCCAACCAGTTCGGTGGAAACATACGCACAGGCTAACGCTCGTATCCACAGAGCGGGGCAAGACCATAAGTGCACAGTGGTACAGTTACAAGGATCTCACATAGAAAAGCGCGTGTACGCATTACTAGATAACAAAATAGACACACATACAAAAATTATCGACCTTTACAAAGAAATACTTGATTAAGTCATTACCTACCACTATATTACCTTTCTCGGCAATGGAAGGACGAAAACATGGCTGATGCGAAGAGTGTGGGTGGTATACCCCTACCGAAATTGACCAGAGCTTATCTGAAAATCAAAGAGGAAAGGGATCGGCTATCCGCTGAATACAGGGAAGCTGACGAAAGACTCGTCAGTAAACAAAACAAAATCAAAAGCGCGTTACTGGACTACTTGAAAGAGAACGACATAAAGAGTGTCAAGACGGATGCTGGTACGTTTTACCGTACGGTTAAGCAGAAGTATTGGACTTCCGACTGGGAATCTATGCACGAGTTTATCCTTGAGCATGAAGTTCCAGAGTTCTTGGACAAGCGCCTGAATCAGAAGAACGTACGGGAGTTCTTAGAAGAAAACCCAGATCTTCTGCCCAAGGGCTTGAACGTAGACGCAGAGTTCGCGTTAACGATAAGGAAAGCATGATGGAGCAATTAGTTCCGATTGAAGATGTCGCCAAGTACTTTGGTGTGTCATTATCCACGGCCCGTAAATGGGTGAGGGATGGGGTAATACCAGAGAACACGTACATCAAGGTAGGTAAGACTCAACGGTTCGCTTTGGCGACCATTGCTGACGCTCTGCTAAAAGGCCAAACGGCTGTAGAAGAGCCTGCAACAGTGAATGAAGAGTTTGACCCTACCGACTTTGATCCTGATGCGGACATTTAATGCGCCGAATCAGCTTACAGGGTAATAAGTTTACTGGGTTAGACTTCCAAGCAGACGCCACGTCGATAGACGTAATCATCGTGAACGCAGCAGCAGTATCGCGCTCGTACTACAAAGATGCCTACGATCCTAACGCCAAACGCCTGCCTACGTGTTGGTCTAGCGATACCCAGAAACCTTCACCCGATGTGCCGTCAGACCAGAAACAAAGTGCGCGGTGTATTGACTGCTCACAGAACATCAGGGGTTCCGGCACTGGAGGGGGTAGGGCTTGTAGATTTAGCCAGCGACTAGCGGTTGTTGAAGAAAAAGCGTTAGACACTGTGTATCAACTACAAGTTCCTGCCTCATCCATATTTGGTAAGGCTCAAGGTAGAAGTTCTATGCCTCTACAGGCTTATGCCAAGTTCTTGAGTGGGCATGGGACGCCCAGTGCAGCAGTGGTGACAAGGATAAGTTTTGATATGGGTAGCCCTGTACCAAAGCTGTTCTTCTACCCACAAAGACCGTTAGAAGAAGAGGAACTACGTTTGGTCAGGGGAATAGTGGATGCAGATGACACGTTAGCAGCAATAGCTTTCGACGTTGCTCCGCACAACCGCGAAGGTTCGCCCTTCGTTGCGACTGAAGGGTTCGATATAAATAGCCAATTAGGAGACCAAAATGGCTGAAGATTTTATGTACTACACGATTGAAGGCGTAAAAGCCTTGTATCCGAAACTCGACGCTACCTACAAGTTCGATAACAAAGCGAACGGTGGGAAAGGCGGTTCTGTTAAGTGTGATCCACTGGATGACGGTGCGGAATACTCTATGTCTTTCGTAATGTCGGAAGCAGAAGCTAAGGCTCTATACAAAGCAATGGCTGTGGCTTACAAGTCCAAGAAAGAAAAGGGCTGGCCCGATAAGTTTCCGCTACCGTTCAAGAAGGACGATGACGGCAACTACATCGGTAAGGCTAAGTTGAAAGGTGCTTACGGCACTGACAAGACCACACCCCCGCTACAAGTTGACGCGCAGAACAACAAACTGCCGACAGACTTTCAGTTGACTACCGGCAGTACCGTGAACCTTGCTTTCACTTTTGTACCGTACTCTATGCGGGACAACGGCGTTAGCCTACGCCTGAACGGTGTGCAGGTAATCGAATACGTGCCTATGGTGTCACGCTCGCCTTTCGGCGTTGTAGAAGGTGGCTTTGTAGCACAACCTGATAACCCGTTTAATGATACTACCAGTAGTGTCAAAAGCACTGACGTTGCGTTAGAGGATGACGACTCTGATGACATATTCGGTGATGAGCCAGATACCTCTCAAGTAGAGGAACCAAAAAAGGTCGTGAAGAAATCTGCCCCCGCACCCAAGGAAGATGACGACGATCTGAGTGCCATTGTTGAAGGTTGGGATGACTAACCTCTAACAATCACTCCGCTATGGCTAGGGGTTCTCCTTTCCCCGAAAAAGATGCGCCGACATCCCTGCCATAGCGTACTCTCGGCATTGGGTGCAACCATGAATACAAGAGAATTTTTACGGTGGGTATTACCCACAGAGGGTGTATACGTCGCCCTTCAATATGACCTAGCGTCGAACGGAGTTCGGCAGACGTACTTTCATTCGACAGATGAACTAGCAGAAGCCGCCGAGTACCACGACAGCGAAGGGTGGGATATGTACTTTGCGTTGAGTAACTTCAAAGAAGAAGGTACCCGCAAGAGTGAAGACGCCAAGCAGATTAAGTCGTTCTTTTTAGACCTAGACATTGGCGAAGACAAAGCTGCTAAGAACGAGGGGTTTACTACACAGAGGGAAGCACTACTCAGGCTGCAAGAGTTTCGTGTAGCGTTAGAATTACCAAAACCTCTTATCGTTAACTCTGGGCGTGGCATACACGTTTACTGGGTGCTGTCAGAGTCCGTAGCGGTAGAACAGTGGAAAGTAGTAGCTGACCAGTTCAAAGCCAAATGCAAAGAGTTCGGGCTTGAGATAGATCCCGCAGTTCCCGCCGATATAGCGCGAGTGCTGCGTATAGTAGGCACACACAACCACAAGCCTGAGACACCTGCGCCAGTAGAAGTCATAGGCAACACCCCTGATACGGTTAACTTTGACTTTTTTGCCAGTAAATTGGGGATGGATACGATACCAGTTCCCAAGAAGTATGCGCCTGCCGAGGGGCCAGCAAGCCTACGCGATGCACTGATGAGCAACATTAAGTATGAATTCAGAAGCATACTG
>CAACVD010001417.1_pt1 | contig 11502 bp, 9 predicted proteins | sample 2381771 | NCBI WGS metagenome assembly CAACVD01 (sample SAMEA5211965, study PRJEB30684) | marine metagenome | biome: Marine; feature: Epipelagic; material: Water | collected 2015-10-15 | depth 15 m | reverse complement strand
TATTTGCTAACGACGATCAAAGATTTGGCACAGACTCCGACGAAGCAATTATTAAATGTGGCAGTTATACCGGCAATGGAAGCTCTACAGGCCCGACTGTTAACCTTGGTTTTGAGCCTCAGTGGTTGTTTGTAAAAGCGTACTCTCATTCTGGTTACTACTCTCCGGTGGTGGATTCAATGCGCGGAATAGCAACGGGAGCCAACGATGCCGTCCTATGGCCTAATGTTTCAGACGCTGAATACTCTGCGGATCAATTTGACCTTACATCGTCAGGTTTTATAGCTACTGACACTAGCAACACAAATGTTTCCGGTGTCTCATACATCTACATGGCTATCCGCAGACCCCACAAGCCAGCAGAAGAGTTTGCGGCTACTGATTTGTTTAAGGCAATTTCTGCGGTTTCGACTAATCCCGCATGGGTGTCTGGTTTTCCTGTAGACATGAACATTCAGAAAAACGTCATTGACACCTCTGGGCCTTATATCTGGTCGAGGATTACGCAGGGAAAGCGTTTGCAGACGTCTGCTACCAGCGCAGAATCATCAGAAAGCGCCGCTGTATTTGACTATCAAAATGGAGTAAGCGAGGGTCAAGGATACCAGTTAACTTCGCAGTATGCGTGGATGTGGAGACGCGCGCCGGGTTATTTTGATGTTGTAACTTATACGGGAACAAACTCCGCTACCACTATTCCTCATAATCTAGGGGTAGCCCCTGAGATGATTTGGCTTAAAAACAGGAGTTCAAGTGCAAATTGGGAGCTATATTTAAATGCAGGAGGCACAGAGTATGGCTACTACGGCCTAGATCAGAAGTACGTTGGCCTTAACACCAGCCTTAGCACTTGGAATGACACATCGCCCACTAGCAGTGTGGTATCAATAGCCACTGGCATAAGTAACGCTAGTTATTCATACGTTATGTATTTATTTGCAAGCGTTCCGGGTATTAGCAAGATAGGAACATACACAGGCACAGGCAGTGAGCTTACTGTAGATTGTGGTTTTTCTGCAGGCGCTAGATTTGTTTTGATTAAGCGCGTAGATAACTCTATGGGATCAGGCGGAGAAAGTTATTTTGTGTTTGATACTGTACAAGGCATTACTGCTTCTTCTAGCCCATATTTAACTTTAAGCGATACGGATGCCCCAGTTACAGGCAGTTTTATTAAGCCTGACTCTAGTGGCTTTAAAGTTACTTCACAGTCTGTCGTAAACACCAGCGGAAAAACATACGTTTTTTACGCAATTGCATAGGAGAATCAACTATGTCTGAATATCGCATTAGATCAACGGGTGAGGTTAAATCTCAAGGCCAAATCCGAAGCGACAACCCCAACACATCTTTACCCAAGGTCTGGACTGAAGCTACCTGTGAAAGTCTAGGCATTGATCCAGTACTAGCATCACCTCAACCAACGCCTTCTGGTGACTACAAGATCGTAGTCCGTGACGGTGTAGAGCAAGACTCTGATGACAACTGGGTGTACGCATGGACAGAGCGAGATATGTTCACTGAGTACTCAGAAGACGTTACTGACGAAGAAGGCGTAACGACTACTAACGTAGTAACTGTGCAGGATCAAATTGACGCCTACGAAGCAAACAAACTAGCTACTAAGCGTGAGGGCATGGTTGTTACTATGCGTCAGGCACGACTAGCGTTATCTCAGGCAGGTAAGCTAACTGCGGTTAACGAAGCCATTGCAGTTATGGATGAGCCTGATAAGACTGCTGTATCTATTGAGTGGGAGTACGGTTCAACTGTAGAGCGTGTGTCTCCTTGGATTGATACTATGGCTACTGCACTAGGTATGACAGGCGAAGAAATGGACGCTCTGTTTGAACTGGCGGTAACTCTGTAACATGAACAGCGTAGGAAGCACATCTATGATGGATAACAGGCTTGACCGCATAGAGCAAAAGCTTGACAAGCTAACTGAAGCGGTATCTCAGATTGCCCGTGTGGAAGAGCAGTTACTGTCTGCTTTCAAACGCATAGATCGACACGAGAAAAGACTAGACGATCAGGAGGATGACATACGAGAGTTAGAGGGGACTGTGTTAGCTAACTCAAGCTCCGTAAAGAACGCTGAACGATTTTTCTGGGTTGTTGTTAGTGCGTGTGCATCCCTTGTTGTTTACATGATGCGATAACTTATGTGGCAAGCTTTATTATCACCAATCACAACGTTGCTAGGTCAAGTTCTCAAGAACAGGGCTGAAGAAAAGAACGCAGTACATAAAGCAAAGATGCAGGTTATTCAGAACACGGCGTCTTGGGAACAGCTTATGGCTACTGCTAGTGCCACCTCATGGAAGGACGAGTGGTTTACATTGTTGCTCTCAGCGCCCGTAGTTGCCGTTGTGTGGGGCATTGGGATGAACGATGTGGAAATACTAGATCGCATTGGTCTTGCCTTTGAGGAGCTTAACAGGCTTCCTGATTGGTATCAGTACCTACTGTTTATGGCTGTGTCTGCATCCTTTGGTATTCGTGGTGCTGACAAGCTGCTTGCTTTGAAGGGGAAAAAGTAAATGGCTCAACCCGGAGATATAATTTACAGAAGCGGTGTGCCTTTTGTTGTTTTGGCTAACGGTTCTCTTGCTCCAGTTTCTGGACAAAGCATAGGAGAGGAGACCGCTACCGGAAAAGTTTTAACAGGTAACTATGTTGGTACTGGTCAAATGGGTGCTATTGGTGGTGTTCTTGGAGTAACAGGACCAACAACATCTCCTGCAGGTAAAGCAGCTATAGATCGTTTACAAAACCAAAAAGATAGGGAAGCCTGTAATGCCTCTGGTGGTTTTTATACACTAGGTGGAGCGTGTCTTACTGGACAAGAAGCAGAAGATCGTGTTAATGAAATAATGAATAACCCTGATGCTCCTGCTAACAACAAACAAGCAGCGGAAGCATGGCTAGAAAGAAACGCCAGTGAATCAGAAGATCAAATAGAAGACGGTATTAATGTTTCTGATTTAGTTAGAACACATGGACAAGCAACAGTCGATGCTATTTTTGATAAGGCTGGTGAGGCTGTTGATATTATTAAAAGCACAGCTGCAGATCCGCAAGCTGCTATCGACAAGTTTATTAGTACTTACGGTACAAGAGCTAAAACTGGAACAGGTTCTTGGAAAGATTGGACTGAGGTAGGTATTTTTGGAGGCATTGCAGGAATACCTTTACCGCCCGGATTTATAGGCGGTACTGTTAGAGAACTAGAGGACAAAATAAAAGAAGCTGGTGCTACTATTGCTGGTGTGTTTAGTGATCCTGCTGGAACTCTTGGAAAAATTGGAACGTGGGTTAACGAAACAGTAGAAAAAGTTTTAGACGGCACTGCAGATTCTCCTTGGGGTACAACTACTGTAGGTGCTGTTGGTGATTGGGTAAAAGGAGTTTTAGGACCAACACTAGGTTCTACTATAATTTCTACAACTGCAAGCTCTGTTGACAAAGCTATTCAAGATTCTATTTTAAATGTTGGTGGAGAAGCTGAAGAAGAAGACACTACTCAAACAGCTAAACAGGGCGATGACATTGCTGACCCTTTAGGTTCAGGTACAGCAGTTGAAAGAGATCCAGATGATATCTTTACTGACACTACTGCTGATAACACTAATAGAGAAATTAATGTCAGAGACAACGGTGGCTTTACTTATGTAGATCCCTTCAAGGACGATACTACTGGAAATGTAATTGGTGCGGGTTACTTTTACGGGGAAGATGATGACGATGTAGATGTAGGCGGTACTACAACAACAACTACACCAACGACTACGCCAACAACAACTACGCCAACAACTACAACAACAACTACACCAACAAATACAACAACAACTACACCAACAAATACAACAACAACGGTTACTGATAATGGTAGCGATTCCGTTACTATCGGTGGCACTGATAGTGACCAACCCCCAACCAACACTGTAATTACTGGTGATAGTGTTGATATTGATGAAGACCCAGATGACCCAGACGAAATAGGTGGACCGCCTAAATCTAGCGGTGGCGGCGGTGGTGGTGGAGGTGGTGGCGGTATGTTTGAACCACAGAGTGTAGGGCTTCCGGGCATGGGTAATCCAGCGTTGCTTGCTGCACAAGAATTTCCAATTGTTAATTTTTTATCTGAAATTTTAGCAGAACAAACTAAAGACGAATTAATGAGTGGGATGTTAACAGGAAGATCAATCGTATGACATACTTAGATTTAGTAAACAATGTTCTTAGACGTTTGCGAGAGGATGAAGTAACAACCGTCAACTCTAACACATACAGTAAGATGGTTAGTGATTTTATTAATGACGCTAAGAACTTTGTGCAGAACGCTTGGGATTGGTCACAGCTCAGATCAACACTTACGATTACCACAGCTGCTGATGATTACACGTACTCGCTTACAGGCTCACAAGACTACGGTAAGATTCTGCACCTGATTAACGATACGTCTAACTTGACTATGGAGTATCGCCCTCAGTCTTGGTTTGATGAGCAGTACCTAATTAACACACCAGCTTCTGGCGCACCTGAGTACTACACGTTTAACGGTGTTGATGCCAACGGTGACTCACAGATTGATGTGTACCCTAAGCCTGACGGTGTGTACTCTCTAAAGGCTAAGATCGTTCTTAGGAACACTGACATGGCTAATGACGCAGACACACTTGCTGTTCCTAGTCAACCCGTGATTCACATGGCAGTAGCACTGCTGGCGCGTGAGCGAGGTGAGACAGGCGGTACATCTACCCCTGAGTACTTTGCTATCGCTGACAAATATCTATCAGATGCCATCGCTATGGATGCACAGAAGCACCCTGACGAAACCATCTGGTACACCCCGTAGGAGTACGTATGGCCCAGCCACTACAAAGTATTAACCTAGTTGCTCCTGCGTTCAAGGGGATCAACACAGAGGATTCTCCTATTGCACAGGATCCGTCCTTTGCTGAAGTTGCAGACAACGCAATCATTGACAGGCGTGGTCGTTTGGCTTCACGCAAGGGTAATGCTGTTGTTACCACAAACAAGACTGTTTTAGGTACTGACTACCTGCACAACATACACGAGTTTTACGATAGTGCGGGTAACGAGGTAATCTTTAGTACTGGTAACAACAAGATTATGACAGGCACAACTACTTTGGTAGATGCGTCTCCGGGGTCGTACACGATTAGTGCTAACGATTGGAAGATATTTAACTTTAACGATCACGCTTACTTTTTCCAACGTGGCTACGAGCCTTTGGTGTACAGCAATGCACTAGGTGCAGTTACTAAGATGTCTGCTGTTAGCGGAGCGTCTGTAGCGTCTACACAGTACTGTAACGAAGCTATTGCAGCTTATGGTCGTGTGTGGTGCGTAGGTAACGCCAGTGATGACAACGTTGTTTACTGGTCTGATCTGCTCAAGGGACACGACTTTGCTGGTGGATCTAGTGGTTCTATTGATGTATCTAAAGCATGGCCTAACGGGTTTGACAAGGTTGTAGCTCTTGCAGCACACAACGGGCTGTTGATTATCTTTGGTGAAAACAACACTCTTGTTTACGCTAACGCAGAAAGCCCTGCATCTATGGAAATACGAGATGCTATTCCGGGTGTTGGCTGTGTAGATCGTAAGAGCGTACAGAACATTGGTACTGACTTGATCTTCCTGACTCAGACAGGCTTGCGTAGCCTTGGCAGAACTATACAAGAAAAGTCTCTGCCTATTACAGACTTGAGTAGAAACATCAAGCAGGAAATTATTGCTAACACATTGGCTACCGCAGTTCCTGTAAGTTCTGTGTACAGCCCTGAGAACTACTTTTACCTGTTGTGTTTTCCAGACCTTAACCTTGTCTATTGTTTTGACGTTAGGGGTTTGTTAGACAACGGGTCGTACAGAGTAACACGCTGGCCTAGTGTGGACTTCAAGAGTTTCCACAGGGACAGAAACGGTGACATATACATTGGTACAACAGCTGGACTAGGCAAGTACAACAACTACTTAGACAACGGCAGCTCTTATCGTTTTAGGTACTTTAGTCCCGGCCTTACCTTTGGTGACCCAGCGCGAATCAAGATGCTGAAGAAGATTAGACCCACTTTGATTGGAGGAAACAACTCAGACATATTCCTCAAGTGGGCTTACGACTTTTCAACATCAGCCAGCAGTAGCACGTTTAGAACTAGTTCTGATGTTCCGGGTTTCTTTGGTCAGTCTGAGTACAACGTTGCTCAGTACTCTGAAGAAGGTATTACCCTGAGTAGAAACTCACTGAACACTACAGGCTACGGCTCCGTAGTTAGCGTAGGACTAGAAACAGACATTAACGGCTATTCACTGTCCATACAGGAAATGAATGTATTAGCACTTGTAGGTAAAACGATATGATAAATTACGATAAAAACAGGGGTACTTACTAATGGGTTTTTTAAGTGATATTGTAGAAGCCTTTGTTCCCTCTACTATTGAGAATCTCTACACTGAAGACCTGCCACAAGCTACGGCCCCTGATGTTTCGTTTCAGCCGTTTACTGTTACAGGCGGTGGAGGAACAATTACAGCAGGACCAGCTGGAACATCTTATGCTCTAAGCGGCACTGGACAACGACTTCAGAGTGCTTTGGAATCTGAGGCGTTAGCTAGGTTTGGTTCTACACCTATGAGTCTTGGTCAGATAGGAGGCGCTGCTGAACAAGCAATGGGCGTTGGTGGGCAGTTCATGGGTCAGCTTGGTATGCCTATGGGTGCTAGAGAACAAGAAGTGTATGACCGTATCAGGGCTACACAGCTTGGTGAAGAAGAAAGACAGAGGCTTGCATTAGAAGAGCGTTTGTTTTCTCAGGGTCGTGGTGGTGTGCGTACAGCAATGTTTGGCGGTACACCAGAACAGTTGGCTCTGGCACAAGCACAAGAAGAAGCTCAGAACAGAGCATCTCTAGCGGCTATACAGCAGGCACAAGCAGAGCAACAGCAACAGGCTGCGATTGGTTCTCAGTTTACAGGGTTAGGTGCTGGTCTTCTGTCACAACAGCAAGCACTTGACGCTGGACAGCAACAGATGGGCTTGGCTGCTCTTCAGGGTGCTTATATACCACAAGCGGCTATGTTGTCAGCGTTCTCGCCTGCACTCAACGTTGCGTCTCTGGCAGATGTGTCACGTAGACAACAAGGCGAACTTGATCTGGAATCGCAGATGGCTAACATTTCTGGCGCTGTTGGTCAAAGAGCCGCACTTGCTAATTTGTATGGCGGTATCTATGGTGGTCTTGGCTCTGGCATAGGCGGTTTGTTTGGTAGTGGTTTTGACCTTAGTCAGCTAAACCCGTTTAATTAAGTATAGGATAAATAAGATGGCTATTGATATAGGTGGAATGCTGGCTAGATCAGGAGCAGCTACTGGTGCGGCTATAGGCGGCGGTCTTGCTAATCTAGGTACTGGTATTGGTGCTGGTGTAGGCGGTATGTTGACTAGGCGTCGAGAAAGAGAAGAAGCAGAAAAGTTAAAGGCTATGGGTCCAGTGGATCAAGCTGACTATATGCTTTCTCGTGCTAAAACTCCACAGCAAATTGCTTCTGCACAGGCTTTGAAAAGTACTGCTGTAAAAGCTGGGAGCCAGACTAGTGTTGCAAATCTTGAACTTGCTCGTCAACAAGCATTAGCTGCTGGTAACGATGAAGAAGCTTTACGTATTGAAAATATTATGAAACGTGTTGCTGTTGAAGGTAATTTAGGCAGTGCGGCTCTTTCTAATATTTCTGGTAGAACTAATCAAGAAATTAAAGCCCGAAATGACGCAGCATACCAGCTTAAAGTAAGAACAGCTACTGAGGCGGCTACACAAAGAGAAGCAATGATTGAAAACAGAGCTGCTGTTCTTGGTAACAGTAATGCTCCGCTTAATGAGTCTGTCGATGCTCTAGATGTACCAGAAGAAGACAAAGCAGAAATTCTTAAAAAAGCAACAGCTATAAGAACATTACGAGACGCTAATACAGAAGCGTTAGACTCGCAAAAGTTAGGTCCGTTTCATACAAAGTACCTTAAAGATAATCTTAATTTAGCTAATAATCCCTCAGTTTTAGAAGCTTTAACAACTATCAAATCAGACACTACTACTCCGGGTGCAAGAAGACAAGCAGTCAAAGACATTATTGCTCTTATTGAATCTGACTTTAAAAACAAAGAATCACAACGAAACAGTAAAGATCGTGTTGAGCTAGAGGCTGAACTTGCTATATCTCATGTAAGTGGTTTAGAAAGTCCAAGCGAAGGTGTGTATGGTCAAGATTTACCTGAGCTAATCAAAGATGAATATTCAGAAGGTAGTGATAGCAGAAAAGAACTTGTTAACTTTATAACTAGCTTAATGCTTGAAAAGCCTGAGCTACGTAATAACCCAGAGCAAGCTGTAGTTGAAGGTCTTAATCTTATAACAGCTGGCAGGCCCGGATTCGATCCTGAGCTAGAAACAGGAAGAAAGGAAGCAATTGCTGTAAAGGCAGAGAAGAGAAATATATATAAACAAGAGTTAATTGATGAAGGTATGTCTGAAGCTGAAGCTGAAGCTCAAATAAAGAAAGAAGAAGCCGAAGCGCGTAAGTATCGTGCTAGAACAACTCAAGGTATGTAAATGAGCGCCCGATCTGAATATCTTAAACTGTTAGAAGATGAATCTTTAGTAGAAGAAACTAAATCTTCCGAGCCTGTTACGCAAAGTGCGCGGGATGATTATCTTTCTTTTCTTAGAGAAGAGCAAGAACAACTAGCTACTGGTTTTAAAAGAGTTACCGCACAAGCTTTCACGTTAGGATTTGGTGAAGAGCTTGAAGCTATGTTTTCTGATAAGCCTTACGAAGAAGCTCTTGCAGATATACGTGGCGAAATGTCTGAGTTTGCAAGACGTTTCCCTAAGACAGCTTTTTATGGAGAGCTTTTACCAGCTGTAGGTACTGGTGTAGGTTTATCTAGAGGGTTAACAAAAGCTGGCGTTAAGTCTTTGTCTGCACAAGGGGCTATTGAATTAGGAACTTATGGTGTAGGTACAGGTGAAACTGCTGAAGAACGACTAGAGCAAGCAATGCTGTTTGCAGCTACTGGTGGTATTTTCGGAAAAGCTTTAGATGTAGTTATGCCTTCTTCTTCTGACATAGTTGCTAAGTCTACTGTTGTTAAAAACAAGAGTAAAGAGACAGTGTCGGTAGAGGATCCTCCTGTTATAGTTAACGCGCCAGAAGAAATAACAGAAAAAGCCAGAGATCTTTACGATGCTTATCGTCCACAGTTAGAAGCTCGCAATCAATCAAAAACTTTACCTAAGCCTAAAAGGGTAGCAGACGGTTACGAATACGGTGGTGTATTTGTTTCTGGCAGTAGACAAGCAGGTTACGATGTTCCCGGTGTAGGAAAAGTAGGAAGTCTTGATGAGGTTAAGACTGCTGTTGACGAGCAGTTTGAAAGGTTTACAAAAGAAATAGAAGAGCTTCAAGTTGAGTTTGTAACTAGAAAACAACTAGCCAACGAGATAGAGTTTCCAGAATTAAAGGCTCTTGATAAAGCAAAAGACTTTAAGGTGTATGAAGTTGGGCGTAACGCTACTAAACCTATTGGTAAAGTTGGTACGTTTTTTGACACGGCTGAAGATACTCTGTATTACAACGTTAGTCCTCAGTTAGCAGGCGATATAAAAATAGCTGCTGAAGATTCATTACGAGAAATGAACAACTTTTTTGATGACTTTGTTGTTCCTCTAGCTCCTGTAGTACAGGCGTGGCGAACTAACAAAGAAGCTGCCAAGGCTGTGCTTGACTACGCTAGAGGTTTAGATAAGCGTCAAGTATTTTTAAGTCGCTTAAACAAAGCAGGCGTTGTTAACGAAGACCTAGGTACTGTTGTTAACTATCTAGATGCTCGTGCTAAAGTGTTTGCGAGCCAACGGTTTAATTTAGGTAAAGAAGCACTACCTAGTACTGATCGTTTACACGTTCAAGTTAGATCCACACAAGCAGATGATCTTTATGCTAAGAAAAGTGGTAGAGACTTTATTAAGGTACAACAGGATCAATCAAAAAAAGCTTTAAAAAATAGATCAAGAGCTACAGATGAGATGGTTCAAGAGTATCAGAATCCTTTTCTTACTGACTTTAGGTTATTAAATCAAAATAGTCTTTTAAACAACATTTCTAAAAGAATGGATGTAGGTAGTCTAGGTACTGGTCAACCTGCGGGTGAGAAAGCTTTTACTCGTATGTCACAAAGACTAGCACAGGATCTTCCTGACGAAGTTGCAGAGCGTGGTGTTAATATCATATATGATGTTGTTGCAGGCGCTCAGATGATACCTCCAGCATGGGCGCAACTATTAAGTACGCTGTCTTATGGCGGTACTCTTATGTCGCTCAAGTCTGCTGTTCTTAACCTGCACGATACATTTGTTTCTCCTATGCTAAACGGAGTGTCTGCTACTATTAAAGGAACCTCCAGAGCTTTTCAATCAGGTAAAAGCTATGTTGACCCTTTAACTACAGGTCTTAATAGACAAACACAAGGTGAATACGCTCAGAAACTGATGGATAATCTTGCTGATATGGCAGGAGATGTTGATGCTTTGCGTAAGGCTAACAGAGCAGCCGCAAAAGGTCTTGAAAAAGGTATGAAGTGGACCTTGTTTTCTGGCATGGATGCTATTGGTAAAAGAGCCGTAATGAACGCTGTTATTGAGAATGGATATGATATAGCAAGACAAGGTAGGTTTGCGGAAAAATGGGGTGGTTACTTTACTGAAAAAGAAATGTACCGCATGATTAATGCTTTTAGAAAACATGGTACTAATCTTGAGGCTATGTCTGAAAAAGAGTTAGACCTTCTGACAACTCTTGCATACGCAGGACTAGGGCAGCAACAGCTTATATCTATTGCAGGTAGACCTCTTGCTTGGAGTCTAAACCCTAAGCTAAGACCTTTTTACACCTTGATGGGTTTTGCCATTGTCCAACGTTCTTTATTAAGACGTAAAGTATTAGATAATTTATTAGAAGGTAACATATCGGATGCTGCTAAGTTCTCTGCACTGTACATTGCCAGTGCAGGTGTAGGCTATGCGGTTCTAGATGAAGCACGAGACTTTGCGTTTTCTGCTGGTGAAGATCCAATAACAGGTGAAGAACTTTTGTTTAAGGCGCTTGTAGATCAGCCTCTTTCTGTTCTTACTTTAAACAAAGCTCCTACTAGCCAGTACCAGTGGAATAGGTTTAAAGCTAACCCTTATGAGTATGCTGTTACTTCTATTGCACCTGCGGGTGGGCTTATTGAACAAGGTGGTGCAGCTGGGATTGATTTGATAACGGGTGATGTAGATAAAGCATTCAAGCATATTATGCAAGTGCCTGCATTAAAGAACTCTATTGGTGTAGCTACTGAGCTATTGGGCGAACCGACTAAGGAAGAATAAAATGAACGACGATAAACACACAGTATCTTATACATCTATCGACTATCAC
>CAACVD010001414.1_pt1 | contig 11516 bp, 14 predicted proteins | sample 2381771 | NCBI WGS metagenome assembly CAACVD01 (sample SAMEA5211965, study PRJEB30684) | marine metagenome | biome: Marine; feature: Epipelagic; material: Water | collected 2015-10-15 | depth 15 m | reverse complement strand
CTCAATATAGAATAATGAGAGATGTTCCTATTGATGCAGATAGAAAACAACAAATAGGTAATTTAGTTACAGGTCAAGAAACTATTAATGCTCCAGGAGGAGCTGTATTTATTAGAGCAATACAGGTATATGATTCTACATCTGCCACTACGGGAGCTAACGTTTTTTTAGAGAAAAAAGATGTTACTTATTTACAAGAATATGTTTCATCCACAGAATCAGCAAAAAGAGGGCAGCCTAAATATTATGCTATGTTTGGTGGTGCCACTGGAGATGGTGATACTAACTCTGGAAGAATGATGTTTGCACCTGTACCAGATACAACATATAAATTTAGAGTGCACTATAATAAGATGCCATCTACTTTAGCCTCTGATAATACAACAAACTATATCAGTTTAAACTTCCCAAATGGCTTATTATACTGCTGTCTAGCAGAGACTTATGGCTTTTTAAAAGGTCCAGCAGATATGTTGACATTATATGAGAAGAAGTATAAAGAAGAAGTACAGAAGTTTGCAAGTGAGCAAATTGGAAGACGAAGAAGAGATGACTACACAGATGGAGCAGTCAGAATACCAATTAACTCAGTAAACCCGTAGGAGATAAATTATGGCAATAACATCGGCGGTATGCACAAGTTTTAAAGTAGAGCTTTTAAAAGGAGTTCACAATTTTACAGCGACAACAGGTAATACTTTTAAGATCGCTTTATTTACCAGCTCTGCAACTTTAGGCGCGAGCACGACAGCTTACTCAACTTCAAATGAGATTACAAACACGTCAGGAACTGCATACACTGCAGGTGGCGCTACGTTAACAAGCGTAACTCCAGTTGCATCAAGCACAACTGCAGTTTGTGACTTTAATGATGTTTCTTACACTGATGCAACGTTTACAGCTAACGGCTGTTTAATTTACAATGATACAGCAACAGGCGACCCTGCTTGTGTGTCAGTTGCATTTGGAGCAGACAAAACTGTAACTAGCGGAACTTTTACAATTCAATTTCCTGCAGCGGACGCTACAAACGCGATCATAAGAATAGCGTAAGGAGGTAGCAACGGATGTCCGTTACTAGAACTTACACAGTAACGGTGGTCAGCACCGACTCTGGTAATAAGTATGCTATTGATGGTGTTCAACAAGATACTTTATACTTAGCAGAAAGCGGAACTTACAAATTTGATCAAGCAGATTCTTCAAACGGTAGTCACCCGTTAAGATTTTCTACGACAAGTGATGGAACTCACAACAGTGGAAGTGAGTACACTACCGGAGTTACAACCAACGGAACTCCAGGTTCCTCTGGAGCATATACACAAATTACAGTCGCGACCTCTGCACCAACTTTATATTATTACTGTACAAATCACTCTGGTATGGGGGGAACAGCAAACACTCCTACTGCGGACACGTGGGGAGCTTTAGGTTGGAGTTCAAATCTTTGGGGAACTAATGAGGAATTTGTAGTAGGTTGGGGTGCAAAATCATGGAACGATGGTGAGTGGGGACAGCTTTCTGACGAAACAGTTTTTTTAACTGGAGTATCTGCAACAGTATCACTTGGAGATTTAATAACTTTTCCTGAACAAGGTTGGGGTAGAGATACTTGGAACGCAGAGTCTTGGGGAGAATCAAGTTTCACAGTTGAATTAACAGCGCCTGATGCAATGACATTAAGTGTCAGTGTTGGCTCTGGTTTTGGTGATGGCTCTTACGGACAAGAACAAGGTTGGGGACAATTTGTTTTAAATCCTGCAGACGTTATGGGACTAACAGGTGTATCTTCAACTTCTAATGTTGGCTCTGTTTCATTTGTAATAGATACAGAATTTTCATTAACGGGAGTTTCTTCAACTTCTGCTGTTGGAACATTAACTCCAGCAGATGTAATGGGATTAACTGGTCAAGCGGGAACATCAGCAGTTGGATCTATTTTACCAGCAGATGTTGTGGGTATAAGTGGTGTTTCTGCAACCACTTCAAATGGTTCTATTTCGATTAACTCAAGTCCAATAGTGGTTCCAACAGGACAGCAAGCAACTGTTTCTGTAGGATCAATAGACCCTTCTGCACAAGTTGTGGGTATTACAGGTGTATCAGCTACATCAGCAGTTGGAACTTTAGTTCCAGCAGATGTTATGGGATTAACTGGAGTTTCAGCAACAGCTGAAGTTGCTGTTTTTGGAACGTCTTCTGGCTTCGGAATTCAAGCATATTCTGATGTTGACACAGGTTCAAATTCTTCGTATACAAATGTTGCAACTGGATCAAATACAAGTTATAGTGATGCTGCATAATAGGAGATAAAAAATGGCTTCAACATACACACCTTTAGGGGTCGAACTTCAAGCAACTGGCGAAAACGCTGGAACATGGGGAACGAAAACTAATACAAATTTAAGTATTGTAGAACAAATTTCAGGTGGTTTTACCACTCAAGCTGTCTCTGATTCAGGAGACACAGATTTATCAGTAACAGACGGTGGAACAGGTGCAACTCTTGCACACAGAGTTATAGAATTTACTGGAACTCTTTCATCATCTAGAAATGTTACTATTCCGATAGATGTTCAACAATTTTATATTTTAAAAAATTCAACATCTGGATCTCAAAACGTAGTATTTAAATACGTATCAGGATCTGGAGACAGTGTAACTCTTGCATCAGGTGCAGTAAAATTAGTATATGCAACAGCAAATGATGGAACTAATCCAGACATTGATGATTGTCAATTTATTACAGCTGCATCAACAGATACTTTAACAAATAAAACTTTAACATCACCTAAAATTGGAACTTCAATTTTAGACACTAACGGAAATGAACTAGCTTTATTAACAGCTACAAGTTCAGCTGTTAACGAATTTACAATCGCAAACGCTGCCACAGGAAATGATCCAACATTATCAGCAACTGGTGGCGATACAAATATTGATATAGCTATTAAGCCAAAAGGGTCTGGAGAAACTGTATTTGGATCAGGTGCAGGAAATGCCACTCTAACTACAAGTGGTGCCCATGATTTAATATTAGATACAAACTCAGGAACAGACTCAGGAACAATTACAATTACAGATGCGGCTAACGGAGATATAACTATAGCTCCTAACGGAACTGGAGTTGCTAAAGCAGTAGATGCTGCTGATGCTACAGGTGCAATTAAAATTGCAGGTAAAGAATCTATATGGGTTCCTTCCTCTTCAATGTATCCAAACACTACAAATGGTTGTGCAGCTATAGCACAAGTAGAGTTATCCAATGGTCCAGAAATTAAAACTTTAGACTTTGACAAAGATTCAGATGAGTTTGCACAATTTGCTGTTGCTTTTCCAAAATCATGGAATGCAGGCACAGTAACTTTTCAAGCATTCTTTACAGCAGACTCAACAAATACAGGAACTGTATCTTGGGATTTACAAGGTGTTGGATGCGCTGACAACGATACGATAAACGTAGCGTTTGGAACAGCAGTAGCACCTACAGCGAAAGCCCATAGTGGTACAGCAAACGATTTAGACGTTACAGCAGAAAGTGGAGCAGTTACTATTGCAGGCTCACCTAGCACTGATGAGGAAGTATTCTTTCAAATTTCTAGAGACGTGTCCGAAGATTCGTTAACAGCCGATGCAAAACTATTAGGAATTAAATTATTTTTCACTACGAATGCTGCTAACGACGCATAAGGAGAATAATGGCAACTGGATTTGGATATAAAGTTTTAGGCTTCGGAGGAGGAACTGCAACATCAGAGTTCGTAGTAGCTACGGGTGGAACAGAAAGCACTGACGGAGATTACAAAATTCATACATTTACTGGAGACGGTACATTTAGCGTTGCACTAACAGGTGACGGTGGACCAGCTCCTCAACCAAACAATTTAGCTAGCTACATGGTAGTCGGTGGAGGTGGTGGAACTCGTCCTTCGCAATCAGGTGGCGGTGGAGGTGGCGGCTTTAGAGAAGACGAAGCAGCTAATGATTCATATACTCAATCTCCTTTAGAAGGAGCAGGCGCTATAACTTTAACTGCAGGTAGCTTTCCAATACAAGTAGGCGCTGGTGGAACATCCGGTTCTCCGGAAGGAACACAAGGCGAGCCTTCAATTTTTAGTACAGTAACATCTGCCGGCGGCGGAAACGGTCCGAATGGAGATGGCGGATCTGGTGGCGGTGGCGGTGAAAATCAATTTTCTCCTGGAAGTAATGGAAATACACCTCCAACAAGTCCACCTCAAGGACAACCTGGTGGGCAAGGAAGAGAACCTCCTGGTGGAAACACGGGATCAGCAGGTGGTGGAGGAGGAGCTGGCGGAGCAGGAAATAATAGACAAAGTAATGCAGGTGGATCAGGTGGTTCAGGAGTTGCAACATCAATTACAGGTTCATCTGTAACACGATCTGGTGGTGGAGGCGGTGGAGGATATCCAATCGCAAATCCTGGTGCCGGTGGAGCAGGTGGTCCAGGTGGAGGAGGAACTGGAAATAAAGGATCAGGACCCGGATCTGCAGGACAAGCAAATACTGGTGGTGGCGGAGGATCAGCCCATGCTGGTGGATCAGGAATAGTAGTAATAAGGTATAAGTTTCAATAAGGATATATAAGATATGGCACACTTTGCAAAATTAGATGAGAATAACAGAGTATTAGGAGTTCACGCTGTAGATGATGTTAAAACTTCTAGTGATGAGGGTGTTGAAGAAGAGGAAAGAGGTAGAAGATACCTAGAAAAAATACACTTTTATCCGCTTTGGAAAAAATGTTCTTATAACACTTTTAATAATATACATAAATTAGGTGGAACACCTTTTAGAGGAAACTATCCTGGTATAGGCTTTAACTATGATGAAACAAATGATATTTTTATGCCACCAAAACCTTTTGATAGTTGGACTTTAAATTTAACAACAGCATCTTGGGATCCTCCAGTTGTAAAACCTAGCCTAACAGCTGAACAAGAAGCAGAAAATCTTGCATCTGCAGAGGCAGAGACAGGTAATTTTTGGGAATATCAATGGAATGAAGCTGGACAAACGTGGGATTTAGTTGATATAAATTCAGTATAAGTTATGAAAAAAGTGGTGCTGTCAGAAATAGACTATTATTACGGCGAAATTAAAACTCCAAAACATTTTGAAATTAAGAGAGCAGAAATAAAAGGTAATATATTAGAGTCTTTTGTTGATAATAAAAGAATGAGTGATGATGATAGAGATTACTCTTATCTTGATTATGTAGTGGAATACTCAAAAGAATTATCTTGGTTACAGGATCATTTTAAAGATCACTATAAAATAGACCATAAAAACCATTTAATTCCTGTAAAAAATTGGGGAAATGTTTACGCACCTAAAGAGCAATCTTTTTTAAGAAATACTGTAGACCCTTTAGATTTAAGACACTCTCCTGATTATACTTTTGTATATGGAATAGATGTTCAACCAGAATCTTGTCAAATGGTTATTGAGTTTAACAGAAATCGTAGAGAAGGTAGAAAGTGGTTTGTTAAAATGAAAAGTAATTTTTTTGTTATGTTTCCAAGTACGTTAAAATATTTTATAACACCTAATCTATCTAGAAAGCGTAACATATTTTTAACTACAACATATGAATTTAAGTAATTATTACTATTTCATTAAATCAGCTCTTCCCTCTAGAATATGTGATCTAATAGTAAAACAAGGCACAGAGCAGAAAGAAGGTATTGCTATCACAGGAGCAGAAGAAAAAAATAAATACAGAGATATAAAAAAGAATCCTTTAAATGAAAAAGAACTTTTTAATTTAAAAAAGAAAAGAGACTCTAACGTTGTTTGGTTAGATGATAGATGGATATATAAAGAAATACACCCTTTTATTAGAGAGGCTAATCAACAAGCTGGCTGGAATTTTAATTGGGATAGATCGGAATCTTGTCAGTTTACCATATACAAAGAAGGTCAATACTATGATTGGCACCAAGATAGTTGGGACAAACCCTACGAAAAGAAAGGACCAGAGAATGGGTTAATAAGAAAACTTTCTGTAACAGTTAGTTTAACTGATCCTAAAAATTATCAAGGAGGGGAATTAGAATTTGATTTAAGAAATCAAGATCCAGAGCGTGCTAGAAATACTAAACTGTGCACAGAGATATTACCTAAAGGTAGTATAGTTGTCTTTCCTTCTTTTGTTTGGCATAGAGTTAAACCAATAACAAAAGGTATTAGATATAGTTTAGTAATCTGGAACTTAGGAAAACCTTATAAATAATGAATTTTAAAAAAAATAAATATACTGTTTTAAAAAAAGCTGTGTCTCCTGAATTAGCTGAATTTGTTTACAATTATTTTTTAATGAAAAGACAGGTAGCTAATACTTTATTTAAAAATAATTATATATCAAAACACACAGAAGATTGGGGTAGATGGAATGATGATCAAGTTCCAAATACATATTCACATTATGCTGACATAGCTATGGAAACTTTATTATTAAAAGTACAGCCTGCTATGGAAAAACACACAGGATTAAAATTAACGCCTACTTACTCTTATGCAAGAATTTATAAAAAAGGTGATATTCTTGAAAGACATAAAGATAGATTTAGTTGTGAGATATCTACCACACTTAATTTAGGTGGAGACCCTTGGCCAATATATTTAGAGCCATCAGGTAAAAAAGGATTAAAAGGAATTAAAATAAATTTAAAACCAGGAGAGATGCTTATTTATTCTGGATGTGATTTAGAACATTGGAGAGAGGCTTTTAAAGGAGAGGATTGCGCTCAAGTTTTTTTACATTACAATAAAGTTTCCAAGAAAGCTGAAAAGAATATGTTTGATGGACGACTACATTTAGGGCTTCCTGGGTGGTTTAGAAAATGATATAGGAAGAATGGGGGTAGTTTCACCACAACTATCCCCTTTATAAAAATGAAAGTAATAGATAATTTTTTTAATAAAGAGGACCAAGACTTTCTTCAAGAAACTCTTCTTGTTGATACTCATAATGTGTTTCCTTGGTACCTTGCTCATACTTCAAACTACGTTCCTTATAACTATACTGACAGTATAAGGTTAAATTCAGGGCTTCCTTTTGAAAAAGACTATCATCAATTTTGCCATACATTTTATGCAGATAAAAAACAAAACTCAGAACATTGGCCTCGGCTTGAAAAGATGTTCATGTTTAATAAACACATTAAAGTTAAAAAATTCTATAGAGTAAAAGCTAATTTAAATGTTCAGATAATAGGTGCAAATGAAGAAACCCATGGGTCATTACACACAGATCTTACTGATAATACGCACAAAAGCGTCTTGTATTATGTAAATAATTCAGATGGAGATACTTTATTGTTTGATAATAACAAGAATGTGGTAAAAAGGGTGAAACCTAAAAAGGGACGAGCTGTTGTATTTGATTCAAATATCTTACATGCCGCTAGTCCTCCCTTAAATTCTAGATTTAGGGTAGTGGTTAATTGTATATTTAAACATTGAAATATGTAGCTTTGTGCTATATTTTGTAATTTATGCTACAGAAGATAGGCTTTCAACCAGGAATAAACAAACAAATTACAGCCACAGCTGCCGAAGGGCAGTGGATAGATTGTGATAATGTTCGTTTTAGATATGGTGTTCCAGAAAAAATTGGTGGTTGGAATCAGTTAGGCAATGAAAATGAAAACGAGTTAACAGGAGCAGGTAGAGGATTACACCACTTTGTTAACAGTTTAGGTCGAAGGTACGCAATCATAGGAACAAACAGGATTTTATACGCTTACTCAGGTGGTGTGTTTTATGACATTCACCCGATTAAAACTACAACAACTCTTACAAGTGCATTTAGCACGACTAACGGATCAGCAACTGTAACTATAACTTTTGCTTCAGCACATGGTATTAACCCACAAGATATTATTCTTTTAGATAATTTTACAACTATTACAGGATCTAACTTTAGTGCATCTGATTTTGATGATAAAAAATTTATGGTTACTTCTGTTCCTACAACAGAAACTATTACCATTACAATGCCGTCAAATGAATCTGGATCTGGAGCAACTACCTCTGGAGGTATTAGAGTACAACATTATTATCCTGTTGGATCAGCAGTTCAAGAAAAAGGTTTTGGTTGGGGGTTAGGATCTTGGAGTGGTGAAGCCTCTAATGCCGTAACTAGCACATTAAATGGTGCTTTAGGAGACAATGCTTTTGGAACTGGAGGGTCAGGCACTAGTATTGTTTTAGCTGATGCATCACAGTTTCCAAGTTCAGGAACAAATTTTATAAAAGTAGGAACAGAGGAAATATCTTATACTGGTGTTACAAGTGGAACAACCTTAACTGGAATCACTAGAGCCGTAAGAGGAACAACGAGAGCTGCGCACAGCGATGGAGCAACTGTAACAAACACAAGTGATTTCGTAGCGTGGGGAGAGGCAGCATCTGGAGATTTAGTATTAGAGCCAGGTATGTGGTCATTAGATAATTTTGGTGACAAAGCTATTTCTTTAATCCACGACGGTGAGGTTTTTGAATGGGACTCTGGACTATCAAACGCTACAGATACGAGATGTACAATTATATCAGGTGCACCAACAGCATCAAGACACATGGTAGTATCAACACCAGATAGACACTTAGTATTCTTTGGAACAGAAACTACTATTGGCACAAAGTCTACACAAGATGATATGTTTATTAGATTCTCGGACCAAGAAGATATTAATACTTATACACCTACAGCAACCAATACAGCCGGTACACAGAGACTGGCCGACGGATCACAGATCAGAGGAGCCATTAGAGGTAGAGATGCAATCTATGTTTACACTGATACTGCATTGTTCTTAATGCGTTTTGTTGGTCAACCATTTACTTTTGCATTTACGCAAGCTGGTACAAACTGTGGGCTTACAGGACAAAATGCAGTGGTTGAAGTAGATGGCGCAGCATACTGGTTGTCTGAAAACGGATTCTTTAGATACGCTGGTAAATTAGAATCATTGCCATGTTTAGTAGAAGATTTTGTATTTGATGACATTAACATAAACTCTGGTAATCAAATGATATCTGCAGGTTTAAATAATTTGTTTGGTGAAATTATGTGGTTCTATCCATCAGCAACCTCTTCTGTTGTTAATAAAATGGTTTGTTATAATTATTTTGATTCCTCACCACAGAGACCAGTTTGGACAGTTGGCACATTAGACAGAACTATGTGGAGAGACTCAGCAGTATTTGGTTTACCTCATGCCCTTGATTACGATGCAGGCACAGACACTTCTTTTGATGTTGTGGGCAATACTGAAGGAAGAACCTCTTACTATGAGCATGAAACAGGAACTGATCAAAATAAGAATGGAACTGTAACTGCAATTACGGCCAATATATTATCAGGAGATTTTGATATAACTCAAAGTCAAAGAGAGGGTGTCACGATTAGAGGAGATGGTGAATTTTTAATGAAAGTAAGAAGATTTATACCGGACTTTGTATCTCAGACAGGCAACACACAAGTTACACTAAATTTAAAAAATTATTCTAATGACACAGCTGCAAGTTCTGCATTAGGGCCTTTTACAATAAACTCATCAACAACAAAGGTTGACACTAGAGCTAGAGGAAGAGCTGTGGCTTTAAAAATAGAAAACACAAGCACTGGTCAGGACTGGAAACTTGGAACATTTAGACTAGATATACAATCGGATGGTAGAAGATAATGGCAAAAACAGTTAACAAAGCTATGGGATTTTTTTCAAAAAAAGAATGTAAAAAAATTATAGATTATTTTAAATCTAACAAAGATAAAATAGAACAATGGAATAATACTTTTTTATTAAGTGATGATAAAATTCCTTTTAGAGATAAACTAATAGATTTTGTTACTAAACAACATAATGTTAAATTTAATTATTTACAGGTAGTAAAGTGGCCTGATGGTTCTTTTATGGAAAACCATTACGATGGAGAGGATGTAGAAAAGAACGATTATACTTGTATTTGTTATTTAAACTCAAATTATAAAGGTGGAAGAACTATTATAGAAGACAAATTTATTAAAAATAATATTGGAGATTTTATTTTTTTTAACAGTAAAAAAATTTTACACGGAGTTGAACAAGTAAAAGGAACAAGGTACACAATGATTTCTTGGTACCAGAAAACAAATGGATATAGATAATGGCTAAAATAGTACAAACATTCACAAGACCTAGTGTAGACTATGATTACACAATATCAGAATCACAAGCTAGAGATATTGATGGTATTATCAATAAATTAAACACCACATACCAACAAGACTTAAAAGATGAGGTAGAAGCTGAAAACTTCTTTTTAAATTAATGGCTAATAGTTTTATAAATGCAAAAGTAGATTTAACTACAACAGATTTAACAACACTGTACACGGTGCCAAGTGCAAAAACATCTGTAGTTAAATCTTTATTGGTTTCTAATGATTCAGGATCTGGTTGTAACATAGATGTTACTTTAGTAGATTCTAGTGGTAATATATTTAGTTTGTTTAAAACAAAGACTATAGCAACTATCACTACAACAGAACTTTTAACTAACCCACTTGTAATGGAAGAAAGTGAGATACTAAAGGTACAAGCTTCTGACGCGAACGAGCTGCACGTCATAGCTTCAATATTAGAAATACAGCCAAGAGAGGTAACAACGTAATGCAAGTAATAAAGCCAGAAAAGGTTATAACAACAATATCGAACTTGAAAACAGGTGAGAAATACAATACAGATGAGGAATGGAAAGCTAAGGGTGTACCAGAATCTGACATCAGAAGAGATGTCAAAGTAATCATGCCTTCGCTTGATTTGTTCCCTAAAACCAAGTAGTGTGAAAAAATGGCAATAACTAGATCACAAATAGCAAGACAATTATTAGCAGAAGGTGGAGTACCGCGAATACCCTTTAGAAATGGTGGAGGTAGAACAGATGCAAATACCATGTCGGGTTCGGGTTATGGTGCAGGATCTAGTCCAAGTAATGATGGATTTGGAGGAGGGGATGATGTTGCAAGACCAACTTATTCTCAACAGTTAGCAAATCTACAAGATCCAATGGATAAACCAGGAACAACTGGAGATACATTTCCTGGTCTTTCTAAAGTAACACCAAGAGATGTTTTTAAAGTATCAGCAGATAACCCAATGTTACAAAGATCTCTTTTTCAAAGAGCGATGATCCAATCAATTCCTGGCATTGGTCCTGCTATAAATTTAGGTGAGATGAATGCATTTAGTCTTCCTCAATTTAGATATTCTAATACAGGTGGTAGTAAAACTAGAAATGATGACGACGATACAGGCGACAACAACCAAATTGTAAAACCTATGATGCCATTAGTTCCAAAATTACCATCAGACATAGAACCTGAACGAAGTGATATGGCAGAGTTTCAACAAAGATTTAGTTTACCAGAACAATTTAGATTAGCAGATGGTGGCGAAGTTAGACAAGAATATGGTTTAGGAAGTTTAGTTAAAAAAATTACAAAGCCAA
>CAACVD010001413.1_pt1 | contig 11517 bp, 12 predicted proteins | sample 2381771 | NCBI WGS metagenome assembly CAACVD01 (sample SAMEA5211965, study PRJEB30684) | marine metagenome | biome: Marine; feature: Epipelagic; material: Water | collected 2015-10-15 | depth 15 m | reverse complement strand
CATATAACTCATTATCGCCTTGACCAGTATTCAAGGTAGGAGCATCTAGTGTTCCTAATATGGTAGTATTACCCGACACATCTAAAGTAGTACCAACTGAAACAGATTCAGCTACATCCAATTCATCGGTTATGTATAAGCTACCTGCTAGATTGATTGCACCAGTAAAGTAATAGTCGCTTGTATTCCAAACTTCTTCGGCAGTATTCCATACTAAATCAGCTTGTGCATCTAGTTCATTAGTTCTAACAACGCCCGTTACAGTTAAATCATCATTTATGGTTACTAAATTACTAGCAATATTAACATCTATAACATCAGTTGTTACTGCTTGGTTATTAGCATCACCTGCAAATATCTTTCCTTCATCTAGGTTAGGTACGGCATTAGTACGACCTGCACCCATGATATAGATTTGCCCATCAGTTGCATTAACTCGTATGACCTTGGCAATCTTCTGAAGTAGATTACTTTCACCAGTTGGTGGCGTGTTTACAAGCGTACCACTAGAACCAATAAACAATTCATCGCCTACAGTAAAAGAACTTGTATCTATTCCTATCAACTTACCGTGCGTAACAATATCACCCATAGCATTATTGTTCACATCAGCAGAAAGAACTCCAATAGAAGGCATTGTTCCACTACCATCTGAATCAGCTACCCCTATTGTGAACTGCTGACCTTCGGCAACTTGTCCCGATATATATACTGGTGTTCCTTTTGTTAGTGTGCCACCCGTGTCATTCTTTCCTTGTACGTGAATAGCACCAGTTAAATCACCTATAAAGTCAGCCGTTACTGTGTTAAAAACTACATCATCACCCGTGCCTAGCCCTAGATTATCCCTAGCCGTTGATACGCTTTGTAGGTCAGATAAATTGTTGACTTTTTCTAAATATAGACTAGAAGAACCACTACCACCACCAGTAGAACCCGTACTAGCAGAAGTCGTTACACCTTCACCAGTTGTATTGTAATACGTTGTAAGTGTATCAGTTCCAGTTGTAGGGTCTGCTTCTATTAAGTTAGAAGTCCATTGGTAGCTTTTAGAATCCCAAGAACCACCTAGAAAAAAGAAACTTTTACTGTCATATTGTACAACTTTATCTGGTTCAAACTCCCCATATAAAGTAGCCCGTATGTTTCTTCGTTGTCCACGTTGAAAGTCTAGTATTTCACGTAGAAGGATTTCTTGATGGCTAACACTTGTAGCTTCGCCTATCTGTTTCCAAGCATCTGTTAAATCATTATTAGAATCTTTAAGTGCAGATAAAGAAGCAGTTGCAGGACCATCACCAAAATAGAATGACCCATAATCATATTCTGCATTGAACGTACCAGTTTGTTCTAGTTCGAAATCAATACTTAAACTATTTTCTATGTCATCTTGGAAACTAAGATTAAAAATAATATCCCTAAAATAACTATATACAACACTTGTAACTATTGTTGGCGATGGGATAAAAGTAATCGTAAGCGTTCCATCTGCGGCATCGGGTATTGGGTCAGTAACTATGCTTACTAAGCCACTTTTATATACATGGTTGCCATCTGAATCTGTGGTAGTTGGTCCACTAACTTCAATTGTTATTTCAGTTGAACTTGTTCCCCATGCCGTGCCATTCCAATAATAAGAACCCGATTGTATTCTAATCTGTGCAGAAGGATAAGTGTCTGGAATACTACCAGTATCAGCTACCCATAAATTAAACTCTAAGCTTATATTACCAGTACCATCACCTTGCCAGAACTGTGAATAGCTTTCGTTAGTTGTGGTAAGCCAAAGTTCCCTTGGTATCTTTATACCTTGAACAACGCTTTGATGGTCAAACTTAGCTTTGTTTCTTTTTATCCCTGCGAAATAGTTATTGGTAGAACTGCCTAATAAGAAAAGGTCATCACTATCTATTGATTCCCTTAAATTTACATTTGTTAATGGTGAACCTTGTTGTACACCACTAGAATTATATGTAGTGGTAGGAACACTTGAAGTATCATCTAAGGCAGACAACTGGATAAGTTGCCATTCATTGTTGGCTTGCCTAAGAATAAGACCATACGTCTTAAGCATATAGATAAGTGCCTGCTCGTTTGAAATAGGTCTATCTACTTCGCCAGATGTTTTAGCGTATGTTCTTAGTCTTTCTTTTTCGTGGTAAACTTGATTAAGAACGTCATCACTTGCACTTATTTCGCTTTCAGTCCACGTAGTATAAGCTTTTATATTTAAACCATAGCCTAATGTATCTAGCAAGTCAGCTATGATTACTATAGCTTTTTCTGCACCAGTTGCTAAAGTGTAATCACCACTAAAGAATATATCTTTAGCTTGAAAATTAGCTGATTGATTACCATAGTTTTCTTCAGTTATAGTAGTTAAATCTGGAACTAATAAACCAGTCCAAACAACTGAACCATCTTTTTTAAGCTTGATTTGGTAATCGCCTAATTCAGAACTAGCAATACTTTCTAAAATAGTTCGTTGTGAAGAATCTTCAACCCGTATTTGACCACTACAACTAGACTTCTGAATGTTGTTTATCTGTCGAAAAGAAAGTTCTTCATATTGGCGTTGTATTGAAATGCCAGTCCATTCAGTAGTACTACCAGAATAACCATCTTCTAAAATTTCAAAACGGTAGGTAGTTTCGGTACTGCCTACTATTTTCTTATCAACGAAATAGTATTTCAGTCCGTATGCCATTTATCTACCTAATTTATAGTTCGCTTCTTCTAGTGTAAGTACTAAGTCAGTTCCTTTGATTCTAAATTCGCCACCTAAGTTAATGTTGCTAGTTCCTGCCATCTGTACACCCTTACCCATTAACTGGTTGTTAGGCACGATAGAACCCGATGCGTTGGGCATAAATAATTCTGGACCACGTTCCCCAACTATGTAAGGTTGATTACTAAATACTGGTCCACCCCTTGCTTTCATCATGCCTTTTAAACCTTCTACAAGACCCTTACCGAATTTACCCGTAGGTGCACCTAATACTGATAACAAACCTTTTATAATTAATAACTTTGCAAATTGTGCAAGTATTTCTTTCACTGCTTGCTTTGCCGCACTTAGCATTAGGTCTAAAGACTTTTGAAAGCTATTTTTTCTTGCTTCATTAATCTGTGTTTCAGTATCAAGAAGTTCTTGATTTAATAATGCTATTCTTAAACCATATTCTTTTTGACTTATTTCTTGTTCTGCTAAAGACTGATTTAGTGCATCTTTTTGTTTTTGCAGATTTATTTTTCTTAGTTCAAGTTCTTGGGTGTTATATTTTCCTGCATTAAATAAGCTTTGGGTAAAAGCATCTAAAGATGATTCTATTATCGTAGCAGATAAACTACCTAGCTTCATCTTAAGACCTTCTAAAACATCCCCAAACCTATTACTACTTTCAACGGCATTATCCATGCTTTCAGCAGTTTCATCTACTGATTCAGTAGTTTGTTCTGCACCATCTATTAAATCAAATATAGGTTGCATTAAGGCATTAAGCCCATCCTTAACTAAGGACTGCATATTGGTCTTAAGATTATTGACAGAATCACCGAAGCTTACAAAGCCCTGCATTCCCCTATTTTCAATGTCCATGCCTGCCGCTAATGCTTCGCTTCGCATTCTTTCTAATTCATTCCTAGCACCTGCCAAGCCAACTGCAACACCACCCATAGTGGTCATAAACACATTACCAAGCGTGCTACCTGCAATTCGCATTAAATGTTCCATATTAAGGAATGAAAGCAAGAAGTCAGTAACCATGAACTTCATGCCATTAAAAGCAAAATCTGCTCTATCCCGTAATGCTAAAAAGTTATCTGCTATGCTTTGTGCAGTTATACCTACTAAGCTTAAGACTGCTACCACTAATAAAATCTTTAGATTTATTAATGACATAGCTTTTGTCAATGTACTTAACGCTATAAGTAGTGGACCACCCGCACCTATTACTGCCGCTATTACTAATATTTTCTTTTTTACTTCATCGGACATATTAGAAAATGCCGTAGTAAGTGCTTGTATTTTTGTGGTGGCATCTTTTACAAGATTTTTTAAGTCAAAAGTTTTTACCAACTCTTCACCCATTACGGCTAAAGCACCAGTAACATTATCACGGAAAGTAGAAAAAACTCCAGATAATGTTTGACTACCTTTTTCCATTCCACCAAAAAACTGACCACCTTCGCTTGTAGCAGTTTTAAAAGCATCCCTTATCATGTCGGCAGAAATAGCGCCCTTAGCCATTTCATCTTTTAATACTGACATACTTTTGCCAGTTTTTTCAGATATGATTTGTAATGGATTAAAACCTTGGTCAATCATCATATTGATTTCCTGACCCATAGCCTTACCATTAGATACTATCCTAGAAAAGGCTAACGTTAGCGTATCTAACTTCTGACCATTACCCATAGCAACATCACCAAGCATACGTAATGTGTCAGCACTATCATCAGTTGTAAAACCAAATGATAGCATGGTCTTGGTAGCCTTTGCTAATTGTGCAGTTTCAAAGGGTGTGCTTGCCGCAAATGCTCTAAGGCGTTCAAATACTTTTGCACCTTCTTCGGCTGAACCAGTAAGCACTTCAAAAGATGTGCGTAAATCTTCAAATTCTGCGGCAGTCTTTATAGCCCTGCCACCAAGTAATGTTAGTGGTGCAGTTACACTAACACTTAGTTTTCTACCTAAGCCATTTAAATCTTGGCTAAAACTCTTTAGTTGATACCTTGCTTTATTGATGCCACCAGTAAGCCCAGTGATATTAGCACCAATTTGTACATTCAACTTACCTAGCATTATTTCCCCCTACTTTTTTCGACCATTTCTATTACATCAAAAAGCTTCTTTCTATCTATCTTGGTTGGTTCGCTATTTGATTTTAAGGGAAACATTTTTTCTGGTGTTAATTTTTTTCTTGCCTTTCCTTCTAATCCCGAATACGCAGAAATTAAGAAGGCGTTTATTCGCATGACATTAAAATCATGCTTTCTGTTTTCTGTAAATGCTCTTGCCATTAAGTTGAAGTCATACATAGTTGTACTTCTTAACTCGTCAGGCTTTAACCCCATCTGATAACCTAGTACTAAAAGTTCTTGTAAACTTTCAATCGGTTGCCCAGTTACTTCTGGGCTTTTAGGTTTCCCACCGATTCTTTAACTAAGTCAAACACTTGTGATAATTGAGCAAAGTCCATAGTTCCGATAGATTCGCTAGGCACTTCCTTACCACCCGAAGCAGATAGGGCTTGGATAAATAGCTTGATGTTAGGCACTTTATCTAGTGCTTCATCTAAACCATTTAGTCCTACCCCTGCTTCTTCGGTAAAACGCTCTAAGGCGTTAAGGTCAAACCTAAACGAATAACTTATACCATCTATGGTTACTTTCTTAGAACCCTTCATTAAGCCTTAGTAACAGTTGATGCAGTTAATGTGCCATTTCCAGTAAAAGAACCAGATAAAGTTGCAGTATCTTCATTACCTGCTACAAAACTTACAGAAGCACAAGAAGCTTCGCCAGTATATTTTACATAAGTACCAGAAGGTAAATCGCCTGCTGAATCATTTGGTACAAACTCAACATCAACAGTATTTCTGTTAAGTATATAATTACCTAATTCTTCTACGTTACCAGTTGAAGATACAAAGTTTGCAATCCCATCTACATCAATAGACCAAGATTTTTGCCCTTGTATATGGTCAGCCCATCCTGAAGAATCTTTGGATGAAGCATCTGGTAAATCCATTTCTATATTTAAAGTTGCAGAAGTAGTAGCACCTAAAGTCGCAGGTGTTCCACCATCAACATCAACGTTAAATAAAATTAGTGTTCCGTTTATTGCCGCCATAGTTTTATTATGTTTGATTTAAGTTAAACTTTGTAAAAGATAAAAAATTTGTAGCAATATTGATATAGCACTTATTTTTCTTCTATGATGTGCCTAAATCTTAATTCACGTATGAAATAAGTGTATGTGCTAGTCTTTTCTTTTCTGGATAAGTCCGTTTCAACTACTGAATTTATTACATTGAAATTAGTAAGACTGAATGGTACTGGTCTTGCTCTAATGATTTGTTTTACTTGATTAACTACGTTATTAAGATTCGCACGACTACCATTGTCTAAACTAAACCTATCCACTACACTTAAGGAAAAAGTAACGTCATCCATAAAAGTTGTCTTAGTAGAGTTATCACTTAATGTAGTGTCGTTAAACTGTATATGTGGGTATGTACCATTAGCAGGAACTTCATCATATACGGCAACTGGATTACCAGATAAAGTTACATTGGTATTTAATAGCGTATAATATGCTACTTGTAGTTCTGTTGTACTATCTTTTGCCATCGACTACCCTTTTAAGTTCTTTAAAAATTACTTTTCTTTGTTTTTCATACGCAGGAAATAAATATGGTGTTGCATACATACCACCAGAACCACCACTAGATTTTTTAAACTGTATAGCATAAGCTGAATAATCAACTCCTTCTATTTCAGTTTCTACCCTAGATTTAGTTCCAAATTCTACATAGGGTGCATATTCTAAATTAGTTCCAACTTCCCTACCTAGTTGATGTGTTTTTATTGTTTTAATAGAACTTCTTAAAACACCAGTATCTACTCTATCCCTATTAATTATTGGATATATAGAACTTAGATTTTTTTTGGCGTTACTTTCTATTTTTAAGGCATTACGATTAATAACTCGTTCAACATCCTTAGTCATAGTTTTACTTAACAATGTAAGCTTATTAAGTACACCTTGTAGTTCTGTTCTATTTACTCTAGTATCAATCGACATCTTCTACGGCTATTAGTTCTGTGAAAGAATGTTCTTCGCCTTTATCTTGAGCATATTCAACGTTAAATGTACGCCCATCGTATTGAACCCTTAACAGATAGTCATAGGTAGCTTTACTGTAGCCAAGGCTTACAAAATCATCACGGTATCTTGTAACAATCTTATATTTTACTTTACCTTTTAGCCCACCTACTTCATAAGATTCACTACCAGAAAAAGCATTTACATTACCCCAAACAGTAGCAAGCGTGTTCCATGTTTGGGTGTTACCACCCATTCCATCGGAAGTAAGACTGTAATACTGGATTGTCAGTCTTTGCTTCATTAAACCTACATTCGCTTGTCTGTTTTTTGTTTTCATTCATCAGATTAGTTTAGCGTACTTTTTGAAATGTGATTTAGAACCATTAGGTAGTTCACTTACACCACCTTCTACTAAATCTTGTCTATCTTCGTAGCTAGATAGAACTGCTTTTTTTATACCAAGTGTAATGCCATTAGGTATAGAAGTATAGCCTGCTACATATACTACTTTTAATCGCATTCTCTCAAATGGATTTTCGTAAGCGTATAGGCTATTAAAAACAAGGGTATCACCTTGTAAGTAATAATCATCCCCTGCCGTCAATGTAGTTTCAGTGCCTTCGTGATTTTTGGTTTTGACAGAACTCACCGACTGAGCAGGGAATAAAGGCAAGTCAACTCTTTTACCATAGCTTTCCCATTCAGCAGTTACGGTTTTTTCTATTAGTTGAAAAGAATAAGTTTCTTCAACTACATCTATAACTTCAGCCACTAAGCTTGCTATTAAAGTATCTTCATCACTTGATTCTACTTTCATCCAAGATTTTGCGTTTGCCGTGCTAAGTACATCAGTTGAAGCATTTGTGCCAGTTGCTACTGTTGAAACTGTTACAACGCCATTTTGCCCGTAATCTGGTGAAACAATACTACTTCTTAGCATTTAACTCATCCTTTAATTTAATAGCTTTGGGTTCTGGTAGTCTATCTATTATTTGGTTGCCTTTCTTGACATAGTACATAGTCTTGGTGTTTGTATCTTTTTCTATGTGTACTTTGTCAGTTGCATTATATGCTTTTTTATCTTCTTTAGTTTCATACAATAAACCACGTTTAAGCATATCAGCCATTGTAGCATTATCTGCCTTGAAAGGTTGGTCTATTTTGTACGGTTGTTTACCATACCTAAAGTTTTTTCTACATCTATACATAACAATAAAATTAATTAAGAAGGATGGGCAGGAATCGAACCTGCCCAAGTTCCAAACATCCTTGGGGTAATATTAAGAATTACCTGCGTTAGTGATTGCAGTAGTGAAGTTACCAAACGCACCTGCATTAGGCAAGTAAGTTGGTAGTGCTAAACGACCACTAATTTGTACAGTTACTAAATCTTTAACCACGTTGTCTTGGTCTTGCTCGTAGAAACGAACTTGCATAGACTCACGGTCAAATAAAGTACATAGTTGAGCAAAGTCAGCTACTAGGAAGTCATTAGCATTTCCATCAGTTGCATTAATTGCATTGGTAGCAATAATAGGAACACCACGTACAACTGGTACACGAGTTCCATAAACAACATCATTAGGGAATACATAGTTACCGTTAGCATCCTTTCTACGAATCATGTCATAGAATCGACCTATTGACATCATAATTGCAGATGGTGTGAAGTTACGGTTTTCAACTTGTCTTAGTGCTTCAAGTATTACATCATGCTCGGTTGCATCAGCATCACCAGTATATTGGTCTAAAGTATAGTCAGTAGAAGTTACTGTCAAGCCATAAGTTGAATCATATAGCAAGTAAGAATCTTCTTCTTTCATGTACTTTTCCATTCCACGTAGTGAAATGTGGCTAGCTAGTCCAGCAGTATCATTCAATGCTTCTTTAGAAACACGGAAGTGTGCCGCAATTTTTTCAACAACGGCATCAGTTGCAGTTAGGTCAAAATCGTTTTGTCCAGAAGCATTACCTTCAGCAACAATAGCAGTGTTGTCTGTGAAGTTGCTTTCTTTGATGTAACGGATTTTGTCGCTATTAGTTGTGCCATTTGGTAAGAACTGTCGCACGTGAGTTTTACGCTCAGCATCGTACTTCATACCTGCAACATAGTCAGCAGGAACTACATCACCAGTATAAGCATCAGCTTCAGTTATAACTGCTTTAGTGTCCATAGTAAAGCCAGAAATGTTGCCTGCTTTGAAGGCATTCATTTGCTCTTGAACACTTTTGCTTTCTAGTGATTCTTGAAGAATGTTTTTAACACTAGAAGGCTTGCTACCAGAACCTAATCTGTTAGCAGACTTTTCGATAGCTTCTAATCTATCTTTTTGGCTAGAAATTAATTCTTCGATGTTTTTGATTTCAGACTTGGTAGCTGAATCAGCTTCGCCTGCAAGGCTTACTTGCTCTTGAAGTTTGTCATAACGGGTTTCTAAATCGCTTTTAAGAACATCCATGTGTCCTTTTACCGATTCAAGCCCTTCTGATAAGGTTTTTTCTAAGTCCATTGTTTGAACTCCTTTTCGATTTTTAGTTGATTGTTGAATTGTTTAAATACATTTTCAATCGATTCGGCTTCATTCTTTAAAGTGACTTGAATCGGCTTCTTGGTTTGAAGTGAATCTTTAAACGATTGTTCTATGTGTTTAAGTTGTGCTTCTATTAGTCTGAATGTTTCATCAGTATAATCACCAGAATAGAAGGCTTTAGAAAGTTCTTTGTATTTTTCTACTTGGTCCTTAATAGACCCTTTAGCCATGCCACCTATAGCCATTTCATTTGCTCCCCATGTTACTGTAGAGCCTTCCCACATCTTACATTCCTTAACGATGTAAGCATCATCTTCTTGGCTATAATCACGTTGGATAAAGTTTATACCAACTGAATGCTCTTTAAGTATTCCATCACGGTAAAGTTTAAGGACATCCGTTCCTAATTCTGTATCAGAAATCATAGTACGGAAATAAAGACCCTTAGAATCTTCTATCAAGGTCATAGGCTTGCCTAGTACTTGTAATGGGTCATGCTGATAAAGGTGCATGATTCTGTTCTTACCATTAGGACCATTTTCTTGCAGGGTCTTTTCGTATGCACCCTTAAGAATTACATCCCCATCAGAATCTTTAAAGTCAAAGACAGAATAATATCCTTCGACTATTCTTTTTTCTACATCTACGCCTTTAATCGTAGCATTAGTGTCTTTAGTAATCCATGGTAAGTTCATATTTTTACCTTGTCGTTGTTCTTCTAGTTGTAAGTTTGTTTCATGACTACTACAAGCCATGTAAAATGTTTCACCATCCATTGTATGTGTATGCGTTCCACGACATCCTAAAAATTCAGCATATTCTTCAGCTTCTTCTTCTGTTCTCAAGTAAGACACTTGTGGTTCTTTTGTTTCCATTTCTTCGTGATGTGATTTTGAACTCATGGGGTGTGATTCTGGTAATAAGTCTGTGTCATGTTTGCCACTTCTATATCTTCCGTTTCTTAAGGCATATAGAAAAGAATTTACTCTTGCCATAGCCCATTGTTGTGCAGTTGATACAGATGGTCGTACAGATTGTGGATTAGTACGATAAGCACCAATGCCACGGTCATAAACTTTTTTTAACGTTGAAGCAGTTGTTCTTTTAGAATCAACATCACCTACTTCATCATTATGTTCTTTGGCTTTATCACGTAAAGTGTCCATCAAGCCTTTTTCCACGTATTCCATTTCTATACGCTTCTTTTCTTCATCAATTTGTTTTGATTTTCTTATTGCCCAATCTACGCCTTCTGTGCCACCCCAAGCATCCCACATTAAACCACCACATCCATCTTCATAAGGAACATCTTTGTGTTGTCTGTGCCTATTAAAAGAAGCCATACGCTTAACAGTATCTTCGCTCAACGCTTCACCCTTTGCTAACTGATTAGCCCTAGCCCATCCAACTGGTGTGCCACATCCTTTAGGGTTGCCAGATTCTTCACGGTACTTTAAAGCACGTTTAGCGTTATTAGTTGCGGCTTTGGGATAATCGTTGTAAGTCATACAAAAATGGTTTGGTACAAAAATACAAATTTTTTACACCATTTAACAATTCCGTATCTTACATTGTGTAAACCTTTAATTTTTAAAGTAATGCAAAAACTAATAGATAGAGTGCAAGAACAATTAGATAATAATTGGGCAGTAGATAAAGCTGATATTCAAGCTTTGCTAATGTTTGCTATTTGTTTCTGGAAACAAGTTCATAAATCACATTAGCCAGTTCGTCTTGTCTTTTTGAATTTCTTCGCTCACTTATAAAAATAGATTGATTCTTTGAAGATTCGGTTATTTTAAGCCAGAATATCTTATGTGCTAAACAAATAACCCTTACCCCCTTTTTCGCTAATTCTAAGCTAGCCATTATATCAGCCATCTTGTATTCTTTCCATGTAAGTGGGTCAAACTTTATTGTATCAGTATGGAAAGCACTAACACCCGTACCTGCTACATGGATTTCATAATCATGGGGAACTGTACGCAAGCAAGGATAACTGTCGTGTCCAGTATAGTAGGGCAAATTTAAACCCTTAAGCCTTCTACCATGAAATGTTACCCAAGTGTTAGGGTATTTTTTCAAGCCCTTGACAATCGTTTCTACGTAGTCTGGTGGGTAAATAATATCATCATCGCAAGAAAGGTAGATTCC
>CAACVD010001104.1_pt2 | contig 11531 bp, 15 predicted proteins | sample 2381771 | NCBI WGS metagenome assembly CAACVD01 (sample SAMEA5211965, study PRJEB30684) | marine metagenome | biome: Marine; feature: Epipelagic; material: Water | collected 2015-10-15 | depth 15 m | reverse complement strand
TCTTGAACACCATGGAAAGTTTCAGTGGGCTAGTAAGAAGAGACAACAAGGTATTGATTACAAAGGAGGTGAGTGATGAGTAAATATGAGCACTACTCAATGAAAGATCCGTCCGACTGGACGGGAGAGGACATGGAAATGTTTCAACGCGACGAATGTCGCATAGAGCCAGATCCATACGAAAAGGCCAAACAAGAGCCGGAATGGAATGAAACTGTGGGTAAATGCTATCAGTTGCTTACTCAAGTACTGTTTGAACAAGAGGGTCACGAGGTGTCCGTCAGTAATTTCCATCATCTGGTTGTGGAGTTTGCAACCGTCCACTTGATGTTCGGTGCGCCCTGTACACTTAGACAAGCAGGTATCATTCTAATGGAAAGCAAGCCTTTGTCTGCTTTGGGTGAGTCTTCTGGATTATCTTCTGTAGAACTCACCGATACTTGGTATGATGACGATACAGATTGTAGAACTTATCCGGAAAATATACCTGTTAAAGATGATCTGATGCCGTTTTAATATACCTCAAATGTCCCTATCAGTTAGCCCCTGCCTTTCCTCAAGGTGGGGGTTTTTTATGGTATCTTTCTTTCGTTCATCTGCACTACAATTTTTTCTGTTTCAAAGAAATCTGCCAATGCATCAATTACTTTTCCGTGGTCAAATTTCTTGCAGGAGTAGCAATCAAAACTGAAATAACCAAATTCAGGAAAGGTGTGTATGGAAATATGTGACTCGGCAATCATTACAAAGCTGCTGTATCCATACATTTGCTTTTCTCGGCAATCGATATCGGTGGCTATTTTCTCGGCAGTTTCAGAATCTCCCAATCCCTCAGACTGTAGACTAATTAATATACGATTCATCTCAGATATTGAGTGCGGAAATTTGACAGTGATTGGAGGCAGAATCATTGTCATATCTATTCTGACAACCAGGTTCTCTAAAAATTTAACTATTTCGTTTGCATCGCTTAATTTATCGGAGTCTGATCTTGCATCGATCATTAGGTGACATCCATTCCAATCAAACATATCTTTTTTCTCGTCGTATCTCTATTGCCCATCGTAAAATTTTGTTCGCGTCCATAGAGCACGGATCTATTTTTCGACGAGTCAAATGGAAGTGGCTACAGAACCCAGAGAACTCATTGTCAGCGCACTGTTGGTCTACGGCATACTCTGTATCAGGTATTTCCAATGGAATGTCACAAGCGTATGATACGGCCTCCCAAAGTGCTGCTAATGCTCTTTCCTGAACCTCATAGAACCCTAAATGTATTCTAACATCTCTACCATGACATTTGGCATCCTCAATTACAGGTCGTGGACCAAAACCTTTCCGCTCGTACCAATCTTGATATTTCAGGCTATATGCATTACTCACCTCAACCCCAACAGAATTATGGTTCCATGCTCGCCCGCCTGCATGCCACGCTGCATGCTGCATATCCAGCCACTGATATATACGTCCGTCATTATCGATCGAGTAGTGAACGCTGATTCCACGCTTTTCTAGAATTTGAAAACATCTGCTAGCAGACAGCGTAACGTCCCAATGTGAAACGAAGAATTTTGGGTTTCTTGGCCTTCTACCGGCATAAGATGAAAATTTTCCGCTACTTGCTTTTTTTCCACCAGCCTCATTGTACGTCGTAACTTTATCCCAAAAGATTTTTACTCGTTCATTATTGTAGATAATGTATTCACCATTTTCAGTTTCGCCATCATCCAAATCATTGTCCTGTTCTCGCTCAGTATAAATAACCCTGAACGTTGATGGCCCACACATACCGTCCATGGACAGTCCATTTCGGCTTTGATAGGCTTTGATAGCAATTATTAAATCAGGGTCAAAATCAGTGCAGTTGAACCATTCCGGTGTCCAGCCATGTTTTGCAGCCTTGCGTCGATTGTAATCTATTTTTTCTTGTAGAGTAGCCATTATTTTTTCTCGTAGTCCCAATCAGTATCGCCAAGAAATTGATCATCAGTCGTCCATTGCTCGTGTGACCAGGTTCCCTTAAATACCTTGAAAAAAGGTTTTTTTACTTTTGAATTTGTTAAACTCAAATCATAGTATCTCATTTTATTATTTGGTGTACAGCACAATGCTCCTGTGTGCTCATCCCAAAAGAAATTTTTCTGTTTGTGTTCGTTCCAAACATTCCATTGTCCTTGTATATTTGGATCTCTTAACCAATCTATTGTCCACAAGTAATCGCCTTGCACCTTTCGTTTTGTAGGCATCTCTGCTTCGATGAACATACGAATTGGCTTTTGATATAATTCACACTCATCGGATAGGCAGTCCCACCAAGCAACGTCATTCATTTTGATTTTGTCAGTGCAGGCAAACTTTTCTTTAAAAATTGCTGGTTGCAGAACCTTGTCATAGCAAGCGGCGTAATCCGGAAGATAAACTTCGAATAGAGGTGCTTCATTACGAATACCTTTAAATCCTAGCAGGATGGCAAATATCATTTCATCTGCACCCCATTCAAAATTATCTGGACCCATTAAAAATGATTTTTTTACGTAGCACTCGGTGTATGGAAGAGGAAGATACATATTACCACTTAACTTTGTCTGCCCAGTATGCACCAGACATTTTTCCACGCTTTATGTTTTTAGCGTGTCTTGCTTTAAAAGATCGACGTTTCGCTTTCATTCTAGCACTTTCACCTTTTTTGGGAGCTCCAGCAGTTCCTTTCAAAGTTCCTACAGTTTTACCTTGTTGACCGAACCGAATTAGTTTTACTTTGTCTCCCTCTTTGGCCATAACAACATGGCTTTTCTTTGGGTGCTTTGGTGTTCGTTTTGGTTTATTGAATCCACTAAGACCCAATTTTTTCATCTTGGATCTGGCACGGGTAAGTTTTGCTTTGCCTTTACTCATCGTTTTTTCCCTTTGTGCAGACCGTGTTTGGCGTGTTGTTTACCTTTTTTGGTAGCAGCACGTTTTTTTCTGTTTGCAGCAGCGAGTTTTTTTCGACCAGCCTTTGTACTTTTTAATTTTTCAATTGTCTTCTTTGGGGCGTATACTTCACCAGTTTTACCGCTGGGTTTCCCCGATGCGGTTGTCCATTTTTGTTTTGTCCATTTTTTAAGAGACTTCTGGCTTTTCTTCAATCCCATTATTTTTTCTTTGTTTTCTTTTTGGCAGATTTTTTCTTCATCACACCTTCAAGAGTTTTTGCTTGCTTGGCGTGTGTTTTTGAGGCTTTCTTGAGTCCCCTGATAACTTTTTTAACTTTGGCTTTTTCTTTTTTCATTTGTATCCTCCACCCTTTGATTTGTATTCCTTGGCAAGCATTTGGGCTTTTCGAGCAGACCATTGTCCCGGTTTGCCTCCTTTACCTCCACGCTTAATTTTTTCAAATAGACGCTTCCGCATAGTTGGCTTCGTGTAATTCCCTGCTTTATTGACAGTTGATTTTTTCTTCTTGGGCATTACTTTTTCCGCTTCATTGCTTTGCGAGTTCTGTTACCACGTTTGGGTAGTTTTGGTTTTTTCTTTGCTTTACGTTTGCGAAGCATGGCAAAATCTTCTTTGTCGATTTTGTTGTTTTTGTTTTTATCCAACTTTTTTTGTTTTGGTGTTAGTGGCTTTTTACGCATCTGCTACCTCGTTTTCTGTCATCCATCTAAGTAGGGGTGATAACCAATCGTAATTTGGATTACCTTCTTCACGTTTTTCCCACAGAAGAGCACCCATACTTTCTAAGTCTTCCAATCCTATTGTAGCACGAGTTTCCCAAAAAGGCTTAAGCATCATCCAAGGAATACACCATCTGCTATTATCGCTCATACGTAAGAGTACACAGGATATACCATTTTGCGATTCGTGACGATCAAATGCTTCCGCTTGATGTTTTTTAAGATTCCAACTAGACCAGCGTTTTTGTTTGGAGTCCTTATCATCTCCCAAAATACTTAATCCATTATGTAAAGCAATCCAATCCGGTGGTCCTTTTCCTGTACGAACAGCCAAGAAACTACCTCGATTTGCCTTTTTGCCCGGCCCTATTTTAAGCACCGGTGGGTGCATTGGCATCCAGTGTATACGACCATCCTGCTGCAGTTTATTACGAGAATTGTTACAAACTCGCTCCCAAACAATACCACGGCCAGCCATAATTAACTCGTAAGCAATTCGACAGTAATTGCGGTTGACGGAGCCGAGGTACCTGCAGTACCAGCGGAGGTAACTACAGCATAGCAAAGGGCGGTTCCAAACGCAATACCTGGATCGAAGGCGTACTCTACGCTTGTGCTTCCTTCTACAGGAAGGATCACGTCTGGATTATTGGTACCCACTGTCAGGCTACTCGCAGCCAGGTTGTACAACTTAAGATATAATTTTGTGGTATTGGCAGTATTAACAATACGAACTTGATGTACTGTTAGAGAGGAAGTACTGACTTCTACCTCTGTACTAGAGGCAGCAGTGTCTGTCCATTTATTTGATGATATACCGGATGCGATGGCGGTTTTAAAACTGGGCATTATGCGCCTCCAAAAATAGTAACGGCAAGAAGGGTGGGTTCTGTATCACCGGATGAACCTGTACCACCTGCTCTAGCTGCAGCCATTGAGGCGGCTGTGCTAAATACAATACCGCCTCTACATTGTATTGTCATTGTAGTTGATGCAGCAACAGGCACAACAAAATCAGGTGCTGTAGTACCATATGTAATCGAATACTGATCGTACATTTTAAAGTGTGTAATGTTTTCACCATTTACAAGTTTGATATTGAAGACCGAACCTGTAGTGCTTGTAAGGAAATTTGTAACTCCAGCCTTTTCTAAGTCACTTTCCTTTATCAGTGTATCGAAATTTGGTATACCATTGTTTGATGTAGTGGCCATGTCACTTTCCTTTGGTGTCTCGTGCAATGTCCTTTATACGAAGTTCCTGCACGGTATTTGTAAGATTTTGAATTTGATTTAATATCTGATCAAACTTTTTATCGACATCCTGAATATGTCTTTCTAGCGTATCCAGTTTGTTGGAAAGTAAAGAAATGGTGGCTTGTGAGTCGTCTTTGATTGTCTCTTTTTCCTTTTGTAAATCAGCGATGACTCCGTCATATCGCGCCCTTAAATCTGACTCTCTGGTTTCGAATCGCTCAGTAAGCACTTCAGAGCGGGCCTCCGATTTGTCATTAATCTCGTCCACTTTTTTAGACATGGACTTATTCTGCATCACTAGATAGATTGCAAAACCAGCCAGTGGTGAACTATTAACCATTAAGTCGAAAAGGCCCGCCTCATTCATGATTACACTACTCCAAAGCATCCGCTATAGTCTCGATAAGTGCTGGCATGATCTGAAAGGACGCTTCTTCAGCAATCATCCATTTTTCATTTCTAGTAATTTTTTTCCCACCTTCGGAACTTTCGCTTCTTGCTGCCTCTACATTTTTCAATAGATTGAGAATTAAGGGCATCATTTTTCTGACGATTGCGATGGTGAGTCTAAGGGCTTGTCTATTCATTTTTTTTTCTCCAATATATATTTGAATATTAACATATATATCATCATTTTGATTAGGTTGGTATATATTCTGACTGAACAACCCATCCTATAGAAGTGCATATCAAAGTTACTGTACTACCTATATCTGTAAAACTAATCGTTGCACCGCCTGTTGGTGACGCAGCCCTATATATATTTTCAGAACCATTCGGGTCAATAATCATTTGATTACTGGCGTGTATTTTCAAAAATGTATATTCTCTGCCAGCAATACCAGATATAGCAGGTAACGTAAAGGTAACATTTCCACCGCTAGTATTAGCAACAAGCACTCCGTGTGCCTCAGTCAATGTCAGCGACCCTGATGCTTGAGTTGTTTGATCTTGAGCAATTGACCCTTTGAAATGCACTCTAGACGTTGGAGCACCCTTAAAAAAACCAACGCGATCATCAGTAGCGTTCATGAATATCGCATTGTTTTCATTTTTTGATTTGACCTGAAAATGCAAATCTGTATTGTTGTTATTTACAATTAGAGCAAATCCACCAGTACCTCCATCCGTATCTTCTTGTCCAATCCGTAGGGCTTCTTGTAGCGATGCTGTCCCCAGTTTACCACCAGACTGGACATAAAATGTCATTTGACCAGCCTCATTAGCATCGGACGTGTCAGACGCTTCAATTAAAATCTTTGCATATTCAATTGCTTCGGGTGTGCCTGCACTATTTTCTGCGTAAAACGATATATGTCCAATGTCTACATCATCTGCGATGTTTCCTAATTTATTGAAACGTAGCATTGGCGGCTTATCTGCCGAGTCATGGCTATTGATGAGTTCTAGCAGCGGATTGGTTTCCGCAACGGTGCTTTCAAACACAACCGTCGACTTAGCAGCAATAGCATCGTTTTTAATTAGTAGTGCTTGGGTGTTGACGGCAGACGCGTGGTCATTAGTAATACTAACTAAGGCTCGGTCACCTGTGGTGGTACTAGCCGATACAAGATTTAATATTGATCCAGTAGTCAGGGCATCTGCTGAGACATCTATTACATTTGCTGTTGTTACTGCATCGGCAGTAATATCTATGACATCGGCATCAACATTTGCGGCATTGATGTCGATTCCAATCTGATCCGTGTCATTGCTGTTAAGCTGTAGTAGTGGTACTCCAAATGCCCCTGCAGTAGCGTGATTAGTAATTTCAAGTGTGGCTGCTGGTGCATCAACGCTGTCACCAATACTGATTCTATTATTGTCTCCATCAACGAATAACATATGTGTTTCATCGTCTGACTCTACCCTAAAGTCAATATCAGCTGACTGATCATTAATTACAAATTCATCTTGTGAGCCTTCAGACAACCTGGCAAACTCTACACCACCAGCCTCAAGAGCCATGATATCACCAGCGTCGAAAAATACAATCCGAGTATCTGTGTCACCTGTGTGTGAAATAAATTTGCCACAAATCAGATTATTAGCAACTGTGGTATCGCCTGTGACCGTTACAGCACCAGCAAATGTAGCCAGTTTATTGCTATCAAGTTTTAGTACCTCACTGACATTCGCATTACCGTCAGTAGTAGAAAACACCATTCGTGTTCCGTTTTCTGTTGCTGACCAGCCAGCATCACATAGAGCCTCAATTCTAGCCCCAACTGTCAAACTGTTGCTTGCATCCTCAGCACCCTCAAATTGTATGAGTCCCAGTCTGTGATCTTGCGCCATTGCGGCACCGTCATCTGCCTGTAGGATAAGTGCTCCACCTTGCGTGGCAGAACTGGTAGTTGTATTAAGAACAGTTACCGATGTACGACTTTGTATAGTGCTTTCGAATTCTGCCGACTTATCATCAGATATCGTAAGAGCAGTTGCAAGAGAATTTATAGAAGAACCTGCACCACCAGCATTGGCAACTTGGAATACAATATTACCACCAGCACCACCACCTTTACCTTGTCCACCAGCGAGTGTAAGATTACCACCGGCTATATCATTTGTGGTTCCTGCAGTAGTATTACCGCCTCTGATAACCACTGCAGTACCTGCAGCATCGTGAGCTGAAGCAGAAGTAGTGAGTAAGTCTAAACTGGTAATGGTCAGGTCACCGCTACTGTAAGACACATCCGACAAGCCATTAAGAGCTGTCACCCCACCAACATACGTTGAGATGTCTGAAGCAGGTATTTGTTTTGTAGTTGTACCGTCAATTACAATAAATGCATCACTGTCGGCAATAGTAATTGAACTGGTGCTTTTTGCAGACCCATCCAAAAGATTTAGTTCAGCAGCGGTCGAACCAACTGCAGTTGAACCCAAAACCAATTGACCATCAGGCACAACGATTCTTGCTGCACCATTTAGAATCAAATCATCTTCACTTGCATCCCATGTCATATTGGCTGAGGCTGTTGCACCAAAAAGTATTACATCATAACCAGTATCATCCACTCCTACCGTTACCGTGCTGTTGGCTTGTATTGCTCCTGCAAAAGTGCTCGACAAATCATCCGATATAGTAAGTGCGGTAGCCAAAGAGTTTAGGCTCGACCCAGAACCACCTGCGTTGGCTGTCTTGAAAACTATGTCTCCACCAGCACCAGTACCCTTACCCTGTCCACCTTCAAATGTGAGGGAACCACCGGCGATATTGTTGGTAGTTCCAGCAGTTGTGCTACCACCCTTAATTACAACGCCTGTTCCTGCAGCATTGTGAGCCGATGCTGATGTAGCTATTGTATCGAGGCTGGTAATGGTCAGGTCACCACTACTAAAGGAAACATCTGATAAGTCATTCAGAGCAGATACAGCCGAGGCAGTCAATTGACTAGAGGATACAGAAATACCTGAGCCAGCAATAGCAGTCAAGAAATCATCAATACTTTCCGCTTTGGGTGCGCCTGTAGCACCTCCATCCAGAAATATAATGTGGTCACTTGCTTGAGCAACAGCAGCAGCAGGAATATTAAATGTGGTGATTTGCCCACTACTGTTTACAGACAGAGCAGTATTTGACCCGTGAGAAGACAATTGAAAAATTAAAAAGTACAAAGGCTGGTCGAAAAAAACTCGCTGCTGCAAACAGAAAAAAACGTGCTGCTACCAAAAAAGGTAAACAACACGCCAAACACGGTCTGCACAAAGGGAAAAAACGATGAGTAAAGGCAAAGCAAAACTTACCCGTGCCAGATCCAAGATGAAAAAATTGGGTCTTAGTGGATTCAATAAACCAAAACGAACACCAAAGCACCCAAAGAAAAGCCATGTTGTTATGGCCAAAGAGGGAGACAAAGTAAAACTAATTCGGTTCGGTCAACAAGGTAAAACTGTAGGAACTTTGAAAGGAACTGCTGGAGCTCCCAAAAAAGGTGAAAGTGCTAGAATGAAAGCGAAACGTCGATCTTTTAAAGCAAGACACGCTAAAAACATAAAGCGTGGAAAAATGTCTGGTGCATACTGGGCAGACAAAGTTAAGTGGTAATATGTATCTTCCTCTTCCATACACCGAGTGCTACGTAAAAAAATCATTTTTAATGGGTCCAGATAATTTTGAATGGGGTGCAGATGAAATGATATTTGCCATCCTGCTAGGATTTAAAGGTATTCGTAATGAAGCACCTCTATTCGAAGTTTATCTTCCGGATTACGCCGCTTGCTATGACAAGGTTCTGCAACCAGCAATTTTTAAAGAAAAGTTTGCCTGCACTGACAAAATCAAAATGAATGACGTTGCTTGGTGGGACTGCCTATCCGATGAGTGTGAATTATATCAAAAGCCAATTCGTATGTTCATCGAAGCAGAGATGCCTACAAAACGAAAGGTGCAAGGCGATTACTTGTGGACAATAGATTGGTTAAGAGATCCAAATATACAAGGACAATGGAATGTTTGGAACGAACACAAACAGAAAAATTTCTTTTGGGATGAGCACACAGGAGCATTGTGCTGTACACCAAATAATAAAATGAGATACTATGATTTGAGTTTAACAAATTCAAAAGTAAAAAAACCTTTTTTCAAGGTATTTAAGGGAACCTGGTCACACGAGCAATGGACGACTGATGATCAATTTCTTGGCGATACTGATTGGGACTACGAGAAAAAATAATGGCTACTCTACAAGAAAAAATAGATTACAATCGACGCAAGGCTGCAAAACATGGCTGGACACCGGAATGGTTCAACTGCACTGATTTTGACCCTGATTTAATAATTGCTATCAAAGCCTATCAAAGCCGAAATGGACTGTCCATGGACGGTATGTGTGGGCCATCAACGTTCAGGGTTATTTATACTGAGCGAGAACAGGACAATGATTTGGATGATGGCGAAACTGAAAATGGTGAATACATTATCTACAATAATGAACGAGTAAAAATCTTTTGGGATAAAGTTACGACGTACAATGAGGCTGGTGGAAAAAAAGCAAGTAGCGGAAAATTTTCATCTTATGCCGGTAGAAGGCCAAGAAACCCAAAATTCTTCGTTTCACATTGGGACGTTACGCTGTCTGCTAGCAGATGTTTTCAAATTCTAGAAAAGCGTGGAATCAGCGTTCACTACTCGATCGATAATGACGGACGTATATATCAGTGGCTGGATATGCAGCATGCAGCGTGGCATGCAGGCGGGCGAGCATGGAACCATAATTCTGTTGGGGTTGAGGTGAGTAATGCATATAGCCTGAAATATCAAGATTGGTACGAGCGGAAAGGTTTTGGTCCACGACCTGTAATTGAGGATGCCAAATGTCATGGTAGAGATGTTAGAATACATTTAGGGTTCTATGAGGTTCAGGAAAGAGCATTAGCAGCACTTTGGGAGGCCGTATCATACGCTTGTGACATTCCATTGGAAATACCTGATACAGAGTATGCCGTAGACCAACAGTGCGCTGACAATGAGTTCTCTGGGTTCTGTAGCCACTTCCATTTGACTCGTCGAAAAATAGATCCGTGCTCTATGGACGCGAACAAAATTTTACGATGGGCAATAGAGATACGACGAGAAAAAAGATATGTTTGATTGGAATGGATGTCACCTAATGATCGATGCAAGATCAGACTCCGATAAATTAAGCGATGCAAACGAAATAGTTAAATTTTTAGAGAACCTGGTTGTCAGAATAGATATGACAATGATTCTGCCTCCAATCACTGTCAAATTTCCGCACTCAATATCTGAGATGAATCGTATATTAATTAGTCTACAGTCTGAGGGATTGGGAGATTCTGAAACTGCCGAGAAAATAGCCACCGATATCGATTGCCGAGAAAAGCAAATGTATGGATACAGCAGCTTTGTAATGATTGCCGAGTCACATATTTCCATACACACCTTTCCTGAATTTGGTTATTTCAGTTTTGATTGCTACTCCTGCAAGAAATTTGACCACGGAAAAGTAATTGATGCATTGGCAGATTTCTTTGAAACAGAAAAAATTGTAGTGCAGATGAACGAAAGAAAGATACCATAAAAAACCCCCACCTTGAGGAAAGGCAGGGGCTAACTGATAGGGACATTTGAGGTATATTAAAACGGCATCAGATCATCTTTAACAGGTATATTTTCCGGATAAGTTCTACAATCTGTATCGTCATCATACCAAGTATCGGTGAGTTCTACAGAAGATAATCCAGAAGACTCACCCAAAGCAGACAAAGGCTTGCTTTCCATTAGGATAATACCTGCTTGTCTAAGTGTACAGGGCGCACCGAACATCAAGTGGACCGTTGCGAACTCCACAACCAGGTGATTAAAATCACTGACGGACACCTCGTGACCCTCTTGTTCAAACAGTACTTGAGTAAGCAACTGATAGCATTTACCCACAGTTTCATTCCATTCCGGCTCTTGTTTGGCCTTTTCGTATGGATCTGGCTCTATGCGACATTCGTCGCGTTGAAACATTTCCATGTCCTCTCCCGTCCAGTCGGACGGATCTTTCATTGAGTAGTGCTCATATTTACTCATCACTCACCTCCTTTGTAATCAATACCTTGTTGTCTCTTCTTACTAGCCCACTGAAACTTTCCATGGTGTTCAAGA